>JAABUP010000542.1_pt1 | contig 82779 bp, 66 predicted proteins | sample 5559201 | NCBI WGS metagenome assembly JAABUP01 (sample SAMN10711887, study PRJNA513373) | rock metagenome | isolation source: Antarctica rocks | place: Antarctica
TTGGCAATGCTGCCGCAGGCTCGTCCTTGAGGGCCGCCGGCGGTCATGCCGCACCAGGTCCGGCTGGCGTTGCGGGTGTGGTCATAGAACGCCCACCGGCAGTCCGGGCAGGCCTTCAGTCGGGTCCATGTGCCATCGCTGAGAGCGTCGGCGACGATGCCGAGGGCGGCGTCGCAAGTGCTGGCGGGATCGGCAGGCTGGTGCTGGAGGACGACTGGGGGCCCGGGCTCGACGCGAAGACGCAGCGCGGCGGTAGCCAGCAGGTCACGCAGGTCCGCAGAGTCGTTCAACGCTCGTCGGAGCTGGTCACGCACCTCGGCAAGGGGAGGTAGCTGCCAAGGAGTGGGCGTGGGCAGCGAGGGCAGTTGGGCGGCCCACACCTGCGCGTCAGTGGCGAGGTCGGGCAGCAGATCCGTTGCGACGCGCGTGTCGTTGGGAACCCGCCAGGTGTTCAGGAGCGCTCGCACGCTTTCCAGCCGGCTGGGCGCGACGCTCCGAGTTCGGTCTGCGCTAGCTGTCACCATCCTCAGACTGTAGCCGGTAACAGTCATCGCTACTATCGGTTACCGTCTAGCCATGGTTGCTGGTGACGGGAGTCTGCCGTTGGGCAGCGCTCGACCGGGGCGGTTGCCGGCGGGCGTTCGGATCGTGCTGGTGGTTACCGCGCTGATGAACGCTGGAACGTTCATGGCGCTGCCACTGCTGGCAGTCCTGCTGGTGCGGGTGCTGCACGCTGACCCCGGGTCGGTGGGCACTGTGTTGAGCGGTTACCTTCTGGCCTCGCGTGGGTTGCCGGTGTTGACCGGGCGGTTGGCGGACCGGATCCCGATGCGCGCGGCGATGGTCACCGGGTGCCTCGTGCGCGCCGGGGGACTGGCTGCACTGGCCGGGGTGGGCAGCGCCCGCACCGCGCTGGCCGCGGCGGTGCTTGTCGGCGCGGGCGGCGCGCTGTACGAGCCGGCGATGAGCGCGATGCTGGCCGCGCAGCCCACGCAATTCCGGGCACGGGCGTTCACGCTGCGCAACAGCGCCTTGAACGGTGGTGCAATCGCCGGGCCGGCCGTCGGTGGCGTGCTGCTCGCGGCGGGCCTGCGGGCGCCGTTCCTGGCCGGTGCCAGCGTCTACCTCATCCTGGCCGTGGTGCTGTTGCGCGTCTCCATCGCGTCGGACAAAGGCGCTTGTCCGCCGCCCCTCGTGATCCGGTCGCCGTGGCGAGACGGCACGTTTCTCGTGTTCCTGGCTGCTATGACTGGGTGGTGGATGATGTTCGCGCAGCTTTCGGTCGGGTTCCCGCTGCGCGCCGCCGCAGTCGGCGGCCCTCGTACCGTCACCCTCGCCGTCATCGTCAACGCCGCCTTCGGTCTCGGCGCCATGCCCCTGGTCGGCTACACGCTTCGCCGATGCACGCCCGGGTCAGGCCTGCGGATCGGCTTAGCGCTCGCCGCCGTGGGCTTCGCCCTCACCGGCATCGTTCCCGACGTCGTCGCATTACTCGTCGGTGTCGCTGTCTACTCCGTGGGAGAGACTTTCGTCCTGGTCGCCAAGGACGTCGTCGTGGCCGAGCGCGCCACGCCCAGTCGAGTCGCCGGCTACTTCGGGCTCGCGTCCTTACCCTGGCTGCTCGGCGGGACCGCCGGCAACTACTTCGGTGCCGCCCTGCTTGGCACCAACACCTTGGACACCGGCTGGATCGCGCTCGCGGCCTTCGGTGCAACTCTCGCGCTGGTCATCACCCGCCTGATCCCGGCCGCCGCCCCGGGGTAGCACCGCGGCATAGGACGATCCCCGTTACGGGAAGGCAGCCAGGCAGGCGTTCCACTGCGGGCGGTCGGCTTTGGTGCCGGTGCCGGTGCCGGTACCGGTGGCGGTGTCGGTGTCGGTGTCGACCTTCAGGCACTCCGCGGCGCTCAGGGCGTCGAGCTGCAGTTGGGGGTCTTGGTTGGCGGTGGACACCCGCGCGTACCCGATTCTGTCGCCCACGGCCAGGCACTCTATCGAAACTCGTACCAGCGGCGCTGTTCTGTGAGCTTGAATATGTGGCGGGTTCCGGGGGAATCTTGACCTACGGGAACGCTCTCGGGCGGGAGAGCGGCGTGGGGTCCCCCGCAGACGGTCGTTTGCGATAGATGCAACACGTCATGCGCGTCGACTTGAGCTGTCGTCAGCTCGGCGCTGCGATCGCACTGCCGGGTGTGGCCCTAACGGATGCGGTGGCAGGGAGTGGGCCGCAGCTCGCGCAATGGGTGTGGGGGGCTACCGTTCCTCCGCAGTTCTCGTGCTCGAGCACCACCGGCGGGCCGTCGGGCGCGGCCCAGCGGTCCCCCCAAGCGGTCAGGGCGAGCAGGACCGGCTGCAGGTCTCGGCCCTTCTTGGTGAGCAGGTACTCGCGGTGTTCCGGGTGGGTGGAGTAGGCGCGCGGGGTCATGAGCCCGGCGTCGACGAATCCCTCGAGGCGGGTGGCCAGCACATTCGGGGCCACCCCGAGGCTGCGCTGGAACTGCGAGAAGCGGGTCATCCCACGGAACAGCGCATCCCGGATGATCAGCAGGCTCCACCGCTCGCCCACCAGCTCCAGCGCCCGCGCCGCCGAGCAGTTCTGTCCGTCATAGGTCCGTCCGAGCACAGACCCATCCTAACCCAGATGCTTGCATCATGCTAGCTCCCTGCGCTAGGGTACTTGCATGACGCTAGCTTCAGCGTCCACGATGAGGCGGGAGACACGGACATGGCAGCACCATCAAACACCGGAGCCGAGCACCCAGCGGCCGACAGCGAAGCCGCGCGGGTCGTGACGCGGTTCCTGACGGGGTTCTACGGTGGCGACTTCGACCTCGCGCGGTCAGTCGTCGCAGAGGACTTCGCGTTTGAAGGCCCGTTCCTGCAAGTCACCGGGAAGGGGGCGTTCTTCGAAGGGGCGGCGGGGCTGCAACCGGTCGTGCGAGGCCATCGGATGCTGCGCCAGTGGAGTGACGGCGGCGAGGTGTGCTCGATCTATGAGGTCGACCTGGTCACCCCCGCCGGCGAAGGCGCGGTCCTGATGAGCGAGTGGCACACCGTCCACGACGGCAAACTGGCCGCCGGTCGGGTCGTGTTCGACACCGTCGCGTTCCGACGGGACCTACCGCCGCGCTGACGGCCGATATAACCCGGAGAAGATCGTGGACTCCCTCGGCGGCACTTACACCCTCGGCGGTGACCGCACCGTTGCGCGTCTGGGTTTCGGCGCGATGCGGCTGACCGGGCAACCGGGCAACTTCGGCCCCTACCGCGACTCGGCGGCGGGGGCCAGGCTGCTGCGGGAGGCCTACGAGCTCGGGTTCCGCCTTTTCGACACCGCCCGCACCTACGGCCCCGGGCACAACGAAGAGCTCATCGCCCGCGCGCTGCACCCCTATCCTCAGGACCTGCTCATCGCCACGAAGATCGGGGTCGAGAAGCCCGCGCCTGGCGTTGTCCATCCCGACGGCCGTCCGGCGGCAATCCGCCGCGGCCTCGACGAGAGCCTGACCCGGTTGCGGCGCGACCGTCTCGACCTGGTCTATCTCCATCAGCCCGACCCGGCCGTGCCGATCGAAGACAGCGTCGGCGCCCTCGCCGAGCTGCAGCAGGGCGGGTTGATCGCGCACATCGGGGTCAGCAACGTCACCAACGACCAGCTCACCCGAGCCCGCAGCATCACCCGCATTGCGGCCGTACAGAACCGCTACAACCTGACCTCCCGCGGCGATGATGAGCTGCTCGACGGACTCGCCGCGGCTGGCGTCGCGTACGTCCCCCACGGCCCCCTCGGCGCCCACCCGGCCGGAGCAGCCGCGCCCCTTGCTCAGCACCCGGCATTGACCGCCATCGCTGACCGGCACCAGGCCACCGCAGGACAGATAGCGCTGGCCTGGCTGCTGCACCGGGCGCCGAACATCCTGCCCGTTCCCGGCACCACCACCCACACTCACCTTCGCGACAACGCGGCCGCCGCGCTGATCACGCTCGCCCCCGCCGACCTGTGCGCACTCGACCGGCTCGTCCTGCCGGCCGAGCGCTTCGCCACGCTCGTCGGGCAGTTCACCGGCGCCTCCGGGGTCACCGTGCCCGATGAGTCCGGGCGGGGACGCTTCGGTTCGCGCGCCCTGAAAGTCAACGGGGCGATCTTCGCGATGCTCAGCCGCGACCGGCTCGTCGTGAAACTCCCCCGCGACCGGGTCGACGTCCTCATCACCGGCGGCGCGGGCCGGCCGTTCGACGCCGGCAAGGGACGCCCAATGAAGGAATGGCTGACCATCGCAGCCGACGACGACCAGACCTGGCAGACCCTTGTCGAGGAAGCCATGCACTACGTGGCCACCCAATAGCAGCCCGAGCTCTGGCAGGCCTGGACCGATCCCATCCGAATGGCTCGCTGGCTCGGCGTGCCCGCCGGGCCACTGTTGGACGCCACGCCCAGACCCCCCTGACGCGCACCGTAACCGCCAACCAACTCCAGAAGCCCCCGCGCCGACCGGCGCCTAGGCGCGGCTCGCTTCGGTGGCCGCGCACCCTTGCCGGGACCAGGAAGCGGGGCGTCTTCGACGGGCGGAAAGCGCGGATGGGGCTGTTGACTCCGCCGGGACCATCTGCTCGGCGCGTGCGAACAAGTCGGGGGAGGCGGGGGCGCCCGTCCGCGATGTCGCTCGGGCACCAGCTCGGCGTCCGCATGTCCCGGGCCAGGGCGAGCAGCTCGGCGGCCTTGGTCGTCAGCATCCGGTCCACGGTCGTGCCCTAGAACGTCGCACTTCGAGGGCGCCCGGGCCCGGTCGGCCGCGCTGTGCCGGGACCGGCCGTTGCCGCGAGGATGGGCATGTGAGCGTGAGCCTGAGTGTGCGGTGCCGCTGCTGGGAGGACGGTTTGTGCGCACCGGTGCCTGACGGAGTGGGGCCGGTGCGGCTGAACGACGACGGATGGCTGGAGCTGTCGTCCCCGGCCGGCGAGGCGTGGCAGCGGACCGCCTGCCGCCACCCGTTCATGACGGCCGCGGATGCGTGCAAGGGCTGGCAGGGGGTGTGGGAGGAGGTGGAGCGGCTAGGCCAGGCCGCGTGCCGGTGCTGACCCGGCTCGTCGGCCACCGCACCAACGGCGGTCACGTCGGCTGGGAAGACTGCCGGCGGCTCTGGTCGAGCTCGACCTGCTCCGCGAGGACCCGCTGCTCTCCGCCTGGCTGCTCGCGCCGGACGAGGCCGACGGGGTTGAGCGGGTCGACAGTCTGTTCCTGAAGGACTTCCCCGGTCACACCGTCGGCGGCACCGGCGGACGGTTGCGCCTGCTGGCCGCGGAGAGCTCGGACATCCGACCGGCGGGCCTGCAGCCGCCGGTCCGGAGTGACCTGCCCGAGCCCGCCGGTGAACCGCGCCGTGCGGTGCCGTGCCGGAGCTGGGTGCTCACTGCTCCAGGGCAGTCGCGGCCCGATGGCGACGTGCTGTTCGAGGTGTTCGCCGGCGACCTGCTGCGGGTGACCGAGGAGGGCCGGCTGCACCGCACGCCGGGCTCCGCCCGGGCACGCCGTGTCTACATCGTCGGGTTCGTCGTCGACGCCGACGCCGACGAGGAGGTCCTCACGGTGCCGCTGCTGCACGTCCGGGCTGCGGAGGCGCAGGCATGGGACGACGAGAGATCAAGCTGGACCGACCTGCGGAGGTGCCTGTCCGCCGCGATGCACTACCGCACCGCGTTGCGCTTCGTTTGACCCCCAGGTGCGCTGAGCGGCCCATGATGGGCTCAGCCTCTCCTCGGCTCGGGCCGTTGTGCGGGTAAGGCCGCGAGGCGCTCCGCCTGCGCAAAGACCTGACCGCGCCAAATGGCGCATCAGCGCGGTGGGGATCCGTAACCCCTGCTGCGCAGTCAGTTCACGATTGGTGGCACCATCCTGCTGAGCAACCAACTCGCCGGGCGGCTCCGTCGTCCGGCGGGTTGCGGGGCGACGCCCTGCCTGAGGGCGGCGGCGGGGGTCGCTCTCGATTAGCCCGCGAAAGGCGCGCCGGCCCAGTCCGTGCAACGCCGCCCGGGGTCCCCACGGCCGCTATCGGAGCGCTCGTACGGATCCCCTGAGCCAGCGACCGACTGCTGGGCTGCCCGCTGCCACCGTGCCCGCAGCGGCCGCACCGAGCCGGGCAGGGCGTTCACGCTGGGCAGCTTTACGTCAGCCGGTGAGGCTCGTGCGCCGGGTGACCTGGCTCGTCGGCGGGATCGTCACGGTGACCGGCGTGCCGAAGTCGAACAGCTCGTAGGTCGTGGCGACGGTGAGCGACTTGCCCTGCACGGTCGTGGTGAACATCGTGCGGTAGCGCCGCGGCAACCCTTGCGCATCGAGCCAGATGTCGACCGGGACGACGGTGACGCCCTTGAACGCGGTCTCGACCTGGCTGCGCAGCGCGGGAGCGAGGGTGGTCAGGCTCTTGTGCGGATCAGCGGCCCCGGCGTGGTGCGTGGTCTGGACCCCGCGGACCTTCTCGGTGTCCACGACGTGGACGCCGGAGAGCGCGGCGAACTCGTCGAAGGACTGGGTCGGGTCGGTGGCGGACAGCTGGCTCTGGCCCTGCTGGGACAGCACCGCCGAGGTGGGGATCGAGATCCAGGGCGTGGACGCGGAGCCCGGCGCCCCGGCCGGCGGCATCGCGTAGAACGTGTCCTTGGTGATCACCAAAGTGGTCGTCTTGCCCATCGTGGTGAGGGCGAGTTGCCCCTGGCCGGCCCGGTAGTTGTAGGCGCCGGTGCCGCCGACGGTAAAGGACGTGCCGTTGACGGCGAAGCTCTCGGTGAGCGATATCCGGGACGTGCGCTGCGCTCGGACGGCGCTGCCCGCCGCTAACAGCAGGCCCACCGTGTGGCTGTCGACCTGGCCGAATCGTCGCCGAAGTGCTGCCGGCGCCGCAAGCGGTGAGCGCAGATCCTCCTGCCAGCAGTAGGACGGCGGTGCGGTACCGACGGGCCCCCGGGATGCGCATGAGGCGAGCATGGACCTGCCGCAGGGCGGTGCGCGCACAACGGCTGAGGCGTGATGCGAGTCGTGATGCGCATGTTCGGTCAACACGGGCCGACACGGTCACCTACGGGAGGTCCACTCGACGCATGACGTCAGCTCATAGGTATGTTCGGGCGCCGAAGACGGCCAACGGTGACCGTCTCAACCGGGGTTCAAGCACCCGCGGACCCTCTGATCATCAGCCAATGGCCTGCAATCTTGCCTCTACGGATCCAGCTGGGCGGACAGTCGCGCCAAAGTCATGCTTGGTTTGGTCACCGAGATGGCCGTGACGGGCCCACAGTGAGCTGGTGCACCGTCTGCGCCTGGTCCTCCTACCGGTTGCCGTCCTGCTCGCCACCGTCCCGGGCGTGGCGCGGGCGGACGGCCCGCCGCCGCCTCGGGTGGTGTCGGTGTCGGCGCCGGCGACCTCGCCACTGGGAGCCGATGCGCTCGATTCCTGGCAGGTCCAACTCGCCACGGACAGCGGCCAACCGCTCGCCGAGGTGTCGCTCACGTTCAGACTGCAGGGAGCGCCGTCCGGGGCAAGTGAGGTGGCGCCGCTGATGGCGTCGTGGTCCTCGGGTAGCGGGCCCCCACCCACGGCGGACGGCACCGTCACGGTGACCGCCCGGTCGAGCCGGCACCAGGCAGCGGGGCACTTCGAGCTGACCACCGTGACGGCGCGCGACGCCACCGGCGGCCACGGAGGTGCCGGGCGCGGCGGGCAGGTGCCGCTGGCCCAGGCGGACGTCGACGTCGTCAACCCCGACGGTGACGCCACCCCGCCGCAGGCGCACGCCGTGCACCTGCTGAACTCCTCGGTCGTTGCCGGGGACCCGGTCGTGATGACGGTCGACACCAGCGACGTCGGCACCGGTGTCAGCAACGTGTCGGCCCAGTACCAGGCCCCGAACGGCGAGTCTCTCTACCTGGCCCCGGTGCCCGGCACGGCCGCCACCGGGCCGCTGACCGCGCTGCTGGGCGTGCACGCTACGAGCGGGCGGTATGAGCTCCTCGGGGTCAACGTGGGCGACGCGGCCGGCAACAGCCACGACTACAGCCGGGGGGACCCCGACCTGGACCTCCCCGCGGGCGACCTGTGGGTGACCGGCCCGGCCTCCGACACCACCCCGCCGAGGTTGACGAGCATCAGTGCCCTTCCGCACACCGCCCCCGGCGGTCTGATCGGCGCGCAGTACACCGCCGCCGACGAGCTGAGCGGGGTCAGCCACGTCGCCATGTTCTTCGACGACCCGCAGGGCCGCCGCGGCGTGCAGATGGTCGCCAAGATCTGCGGCGACGTCACCACCGGACCCGCCCAGACATCGCTTCCGCTGACCGCGCCCAGCGGTCGCTGGCCGCTGGCCGGGGTCGTGGTGTCCGACGGGGTGGGCAACCAGGAGAGCTACTCCCGCGACGGGACCATGCGCGCCATCCCCGGCGACGGCACCAGCCAGCCGTCCGGGCTCGACCTGAGCGCCGGGGACCTGATCGTGGACCCCTCGGCTCCCACCACCCACGGTCCGGACAGCAGCGCCTGTCCGATCGTGTCCACCGCCCTCGGCCTCAGCCACGCCGGCGCCGGGCTGGCCGGTGTCGTCACCGTGCTCGGCGCGCCCGTGCCCGACCCGCTTGTCGGCGTCTACGTCCCCAACCCCGCGGGGTTGACCCTGTCCACGCTGGTCACCGGCGACCACGCCGGAGGCTTCTCGCTGCCCACCGCCACCACAGGCTCGGTCGTCCACTTCTACGGTGGCCGCGACGGTCACGGCGGGCAGGCACCACCCGCGGACGCGGCCAGCAGCACCGCGCGCACCGCCAACACCGGACCCCCCGCCGCCCCGCCCCGCGCCGTCCCGCGCCTCGCCGCCCGGCACCTCGCCCTCAGCGGGCGCGCCACTGGCCCTGCTGGTCACCGACGGCTCCGGCTCGACGTGACAGTGCGCGGGGCCAGCAGGGGGGACCTCGTCCTGCTGCAGCGCCGCCTCGGTGCCCGTTGGGTCTCGCTCACTCGCGGGCGCCTGGACCCGCACCTACACGTCACGCTCCTGGTGGGCCTGCCGCAGCGCGGCGACCTACGGATCACGGTTCCGGCTACCCACCGCCACACCGCGACCACCCGCGCCGTCGACCACCGCCTGCGTGCCTGACTGGTCCACGTCGTCCACAGCGGCCGGCGCAGCGGGCCCACGGCGAAGCCGGCATGCGAGCGCCGCTGCACCCCCCGGCACTGCACCCACGCCGCGAACGCCGGGGTCGGCGCGTACCCGGGGGTCAGGTGCTGGCCGTCCGCCCCAGCCCGGCAGCTCCCCCCTGCCCGCCGAGGACGTCGCCTTCGGCGGCTACACCCAGCAGCGGGTGCGCGACAAGAGCGGCTTGCTCCGCCGCCGCCTCCTCCTCCGTACCGAGCACGTCGGGCCTAGCCAGGCGCCACCGCCCTCGACGGCGCTCTGCACGATCCGGGAGAGCAGGCCGTGCCAGTTGCGGATCGTCCTCGCCGACGAGTGGGCCCTCGCGCGCACTGATCCAGCGGGCGACGCGCTGGCGGCGTAAGCCGGCTTCTGATGCGTGAGCGAGTCGGTTGGCTGCCGTTGGGCAGCGTCGCAGCGCCGAGGAAGACCCCGCGGTTCCACGGCCTCCACCGCAACTACGCCTCGCGGCTGATCAACGCTGGCGTGATATCCGGCGCCCGCAGGGGGCCACAAGAGCATCCAGACCACCGTCGACGTCTTCGGCCGCCTCCACGAGCACATCAGCGACACCGCCGACGGGTGATCGACGACGCACCGACGAAGCCGAGGATCCGGCCAGCCCCGACGTCCCCAACGGCAGCGCTACCGTCAAAGAAGGCCTCATCCGCAATCCTGCCGTCACCGGCAACACCGTCATCGGCCGCGTCGGCGACGGCCAGCAACACTGAACCTCACCCGGTTTGGTTGACACCCCCCAGGGCGCAGCCAACGCCACAGCCGTACCGCGCCTATGCCCGGGTAGGCGCGTTTCCGGCGGCGCCCTGTCAGGCGGTGATCCAGGCGCGGATCGACGTACGCCGCCGGTAAGAGTGGACGGGCAGGACTTGCTGTCCATAGCTGGTGCACGGGCGTTGCCGGCTGAGGGGACGCGGTCGGAAGCGTGGTGGGTGTCCACCTGCTCACCTGATCCTGGAGGCTCACGTGAAGCTGCCTGCCCGCGCGACCGCAACGATGACAGGACCGTCGCCGAGTACTGCGTCGGGACCGTCGCAGCGTGCGGATTCGCCGCGGTGCTCTACGCCGTGGTGACGAGCAGCACGGTGCACCAACTGCTGAGCGGGGTCATCGAGCACGCCCTGCACGCTGTCGCGTGACCCGGGGGCCGGACGGTGACGCTGGCAGCGTCACCGCCGAGACCGCGGTCGTCCTGCCGGCGCTGCTGGTGGTCCTGGCCGGCTGCCTCGCGGCCATCACGGCGGTCTCGGCCGAGCTGCATTGCACCGACGCCGCCGGGCTCGCTGCCCGGGCCGCGGCCCGCGGGGACAGCGACGCGGCCGTGTTCGCGGCGGTGCGGGCGACGGCTCCCGATGCGGTGGTGACCGTGCGGCGAGGCGACGGCCTGGTGCGTGTGCAGGTGACGCTGCAGGTCGGCCTGCTCCCCGGTGCCCCGGTCGACCCGGTGCGGGTCAACGCGACGGCGGTGGCGCCGGACGAGACGGTGATGCCCGAGATGGCGCTGCCCGAGGTCGCCAGGCCGAAGACAGGCCGTGCTCCGTGAAGCCGGCGGATCGCGAGAACGGCTCGGCCACGGTCTACGTCCTCGCCCTGGTCCTCGTGCTCGGCGTGGCCGCGACGCTGGTCTCGGCCCTGGGTCTCGCCGCGGTCGCCCGGCACCGGGCCGCCGCCGCTGCCGACGGAGCGGCGCTCGCCGGCGCGCTCGCCCTGGGTGCCGGCACACCGGCCTGCCGCGCGGCGCGGCGGGTCGCCGTGGCGTCGGGGGCGCTCCTGCGGGCCTGCGTCGTGGACTCCGCCACCGTGACCGTGGCGGTCGAGGTCGTCACCCGCCTTCCCGGGGCGCCGTCCGTGCTCGCACTCGCCCGCGCGGCACCACGTCGGCTGGACCCGCACCAGGGGCAGCGGCTGTAGCGGGCACCACCCGTGACCTCCACTTCTACTCGGCGGCGGCCAGGAGGGCGGCGGCCTGTCGAGGCTCCTTGACCATCGTCTCGAAATCGGTGGCGGGGACGGGACGGGCGTAGAGGAAACCCTGGCCGATGTCGCAGCCCAGCTCTCGCAGCGCTGCGGCTTGGTCGTCGGCTTCGATCCCCTCCGCCACGGTGGTCATGTGCAGGCTGGCCCCCATGTTCACGATGGCCTTGGCCAGCGGGCTGCCCTGGTGCGCGACGTTGTCGACGAACGACTTGTCGATCTTGAGTATGTCGACGGGGAAGCGCCGCAGGTAGGCCAAGGAGGAGTAGCCGGTGCCGAAGTCGTCGATCGCCAGCGACACGCCGAGGCGCTTCAAGGCGGTGAGCTGGGCGACGACCGCGTCCGGGTCGCGCATGAGCACGCTCTCGGTGATCTCCAAGGTGGGCCGGCCTGGCGCCAGACCGGCCGATCGCAACGCGTCCCGGACGTCGGCCACGATGTGCTAGTCGAGGAGCTGGCTGCCGGAGACGTTCACGTTGACGGTGCGCACCGAGGCCATCGCCGGGTCGAGCTGCCACCGGGCGGCCTGCTGACACGCGGTCTTGAGGTCCCAGCGACCGAGGGAGAGGATGGCGCCGGTCTCCTCGGCGAGCGTGATGAAGGCCAGCGGTGGGAGGTGGCCGCGGGTGGGATGGTTCCACCGCAGCAGGGCTTCCGCGCCTTGAATCCGGCCGGTGTCCAGATCCACGGTGGGCGGGTAGTGCAGGACCAGCTGGCCCGATGCTGCCGCCCCGTCGAGGTCGTGGGCCAGCGCAAGCCGCGCCTGCACCCGCTCGGCCATGACCGGTTCGAAGGTGACGACCCGCGCCTTGCCGGCGGCCTTCGCGGCGTACATGGCGATGTCGGCGTGGCGCATCGCTTCGTCGGGGTCCTGATCCCCGACGCACATGACCTTTCCTACGCTGGCGGTGACGCGGAACTGCCGGCTGCCGACCGTGATCGGTTCCTCCAGAACCTCCAGGACGCGGGCGGCAGCGCCGTCCACGTCCGTCTCGTCGGCCAGGTCGTCCACACCATGGCGAACTCGTCGCCCCCGAGCCGTGCCACCGTGTCCACCGAGCGCAGGTGGCGGGCGAGCCGAGTCGCGACCTCGACGAGCACGGCATCACCGGCTGCGTGCCCGGCGTCGTCGTTGATCTCCTTGAACCCGTCCAGGTCGAACAGGAGCAGACCGACCAAGCGATGGTGCCGGGCTGCGCGCGCCAGCGCGTTGGACAGCCGGTCCCGCAGCACGACCCGGTTGGCCAGGCCGGTCAACGGGTCCTGGAGCGCCTGACGGAGCAGCTGGTCCTCCAGGGCCTTCCGGTCGGAGACGTCCCTGGCGTTCCAGAGGAATCCGCCGAGCTCTCCATCGGTCAGCTTGTTCGTGACGGTGGCCTCCAACGTCAGCGACCGCCCGTCGTGGTGCCGGACCTTGAACTCGACATGGGCCGCGTGGTCGGGGTGGCACGGATCGCTGCCAGCGCGGCTTCGACCACCGGTAGGTCCTCGGGATGGATCCGTTCCGCCCAGATCAGCTCGGACGCGGAGCCGAGCGCCTGATGCAGCGAGGGGCTGGCGTAGGTGAGGACACCCTCGCCGTTCGTCACTCCGATCAGGTCGGTCGAGCTGTACACCAGCGCCTCGAACTGGGCCGACGCCGCCTGGCGGGCCCGACCGCGGCGACGACCTCCGACCAGGAGCAGACCCGCGACGACGACGACCGTGCCGATCAATAGGCCGAGGAGCCGACCCCGGCCTGGGCCGTCGCTGTGCCACTGGCCCGGCCGACCCTGGCCGAGCACCATCCCGTCTTCCGCCGTCAGGGCGGACTGGGCGTCCACCATCTCCCTGATGGCCACGGCGTTTGCCCCCGCGTGATCACCTGCCTGTGCCTTGGACTCCACCAGGTGCACCGCGGCAAGCAGCCTGTCCGTGGTGCGGTGAGGGCAGCCACATCTGCGCTGCCCAGGCCCAGCGACCGCAGCTCACGCAGCTCGGCGGTGATCAGCGACTCCGTCGGCACGACTCCGGCTCCGACGGCTCGTTGACCGTTCAGTGGTGCGAAGACCGCGTTCACCAGGCCGGGGGCCTGGACCTGGACCTGACCGATCAGCACAGCCGCGCGGGCCTGGCTCGACGCGACCCCCAACAGTTGGAAGGACCCGGCCGCCGCCAAAGTCACCGTGGTGGCTGCCCCAACGGCCAGCAGCACTTCGCGACCGGCTCGCCCACTACGTCTGAGCCCAGGCACCGCCCACGGCCTCCATCGACGTGTTCGTCCCGCCATGGCCGGACCTTGAACAGCGTGCCATCGAGCGACGGAACCGTCGTGCTACCAGGTCGGGGTCCAGCTCCCGGTGACCAGCTCGCTCCACATGCGCCGGAGCGCGAGGCTGCTGCGGTCTGCCCGAGCGTGCGCGTTCAGGTGCACGGCCAGCGGGAACGGCGTCGGCAGCAGCTCCAGCAGGGCTCTGTCCTCGTCCTCCACCCGGATGTCGAAGTCGTGGATCTGCCGTCCGGCCAGGTCGCCCTCCGTGTCGGTGCGCAGCACCGTCTGCAGCAGGTTGCAGCTCTGGTCGTCGACGGGCGTGATGGCCTTGACCATCAGGTGCCGCAGGCCGTCGGGGTAGGTGATCAGGATGCTGGCGAAGAACGGCGCGTAGACCGTGCCTGTCGTGGTCCGCAGGGTGGCGCCCACCGCGCCCGGGCGGGCCTCGACCGGGACCTTGGCCAGCGTCTCCAGCCCATGGGGACGACGCGTCACCGCCGTGTCGGTCAGCTCCGCGTTGTCCGGGTTGCCGAAGGTGTTGCGGTGGACGAAGGCGACGTGGCCGGGGTCGAAGTTGTTCTCCAGCAGGTGCATCGCCGTGCAGGCGAAGGGGAACGGGCAGCGGGGGCACCCCCACCAGAGGTGCCTCATCGAGGCACACCCAGACCATGTCGTAGCGCTCTTCGCTGGTGACCATGGTGAGGCCGCTCTTGGAGGGCCGCCGAGCGTCCGGGAACTGGGGGATGCGCTGGGTCGCTCCGTGCCGGTCCCACTCCCAGCCGTGATACGGGCAGACCAGCTGGCACCCCTTCAGCCACCCACGCGAGAGCGGGGCGTCGCGGTGCGCGCAGCGGTCCAGTGCCACGCTGACCGGGGCGTCCGGGGCCGACCGCCAGACCACGAGGTCGGTGCCCAGCAGTCGGCGGGCCAGTGGCTCGTCGCCGACATCGCGGCTGAAACAGACCGCGTATAAGAAGCGCTTGAACACGGGGTGCTCGCTGAGCACCAGCGTGGTGGGTGCGTCGGGCAACTGCGGCCGCACCAGCGTGAGCGGCTCGCTGACAGCTGCGGGGGCTGTGCTCATGTGCACCGGTCCTCGTGGCCGCGCGGGGACGGGACCGACCCGCCGGCTGCCCGCTGACCTGCGGCCACGGTAGGCGGACGTCGTGTCCGGGATGTTTCCGCTGCGGTGCGCCAGACAGGCGCTCCCGGCGGGCCGGCGTTCGCCGTGGCCAGTACCACCCGTCTAGGTGATGGCGGAGAGCGACGACTATGTCACGCTGAGTGTTCCCTATCCGCATGACGTCAGGATGAAGATGAGTGTACGAGCACCACGCCTGCGCCTAGCCGCTGTCACCGGGAGCGTCCTGCTCGTGGTGGGAGGCGGCGCCGCGTTCGCCGACGGGGGGCCGTTCAACGGCGCCACCGCCGACGGCAGCGCAGCGGCGGCCGCGCCAGCAAGCCAAGACGCCACCGCTCCGGCGGGGCCCTCAGACTCCGCCGCCGGGGCGCCGACCGTGGCCGGTCCCGACGGGGCGCAGGCCCCGTCCGGGCAGGTCAAGGTGATCGTGCGGAGCAAGCGCGGCCCGGCCGCCGCGGCCGCTGCCGTCCGCCGTGCTGGTGGCGCGGTGAGCACGACACTGTCGCTCATCGGTGGCGTCACCGCCGATGTGCCAACGGCCAACGTGGCCGCGCTGTCGGCGGACGCATCGGTGTATGCGGTCAGCAACGACGCCGGCCTGTCGCTGGCGCCCGCCGACGCCACCGGCGTCGCCACCGGCACAGCCGGTCCCGACGATGCCAGCGTGACCCCGCAGCAGGCAGCCCACCTGATCGGTGCGGACGCTGCCTACGCCCGCGGCCTGGACGGGTCGGGCGTTGACGTGGCCGTGCTGGACACAGGCGTCGTGCCGGTCGCCGGGCTCGCCGGTGACCACACGGTGCTCGGGGCGGACCTGTCCACCGAGGCCGACTCGCCGCTGAAGGGCCTGGACGGCTTCGGGCACGGCACGGCCATGGCCGGGATCGTCGCGGCGAACGGACCGGGGCAGTTCCGCGGTGTCGCCCCCGGTGCCCGCGTGGTGTCGGTGAAGGTCGGGGCCGCCGACGGCAGCGTCGACGTCAGCCAGGTCATCGCCGGGATCGACTGGGTCGTGCAGCACAAGGACGACGCCGGCGTGCACGTGCGGGTGCTGAACCTGTCGTTCGGCACCGAGTCACCCCAGGCTGCCGACCTCGACCCGCTCGCCTACGCAGCAGACGTGGCATGGCGGCACGGCATCGTCGTGGTCACCAGCGTCGGCAACGACGGCCGGACCGACCACCAGGTGTCCGACCCGGCCATCAACCCGTCCGTGCTTGCCGTCGGCGCCGCCGACACACACGGCAGCAGCAACGCTGCTGACGCCACCGTGGCGCCGTTCTCCAGCCTGGGTGACGCGACCCGGCACGCGGACCTCCTCGCTCCCGGCGTGCACGTGGTGAGCCTGCGCGACCCCGGCAGCACCCTGGACCAGGCCTTCCCCGCGGCGCGTCGTGGCGACGACCTGTTCCGCGGCAGCGGCACCAGCCACGCCGCCGCCGTCGTGTCCGGTGCGGTGGCGCTGCTGCTGCAGCAGCGCCCCGGCCTCACCCCCGACCAGGTCAAGGCGCTGCTCGTGCGCACCGCCGACCGGCTGCCCAACGCCCGTCCGGTCGTGCAGGGCGCCGGGCTGGTGGACCTCGCCCAGGCGTTGGACACCCCCACCCCCAAGAAGGACCAGGACCACCCGCGGCTGCACGGCACCGGGAGCCTCGAGCAGGCCCGCGGCGGTGTGCACCTGCTCCGCGACGGCACGCCGGTGACCGGTGAGCAGACCGTGCTCGGCAGCGCGTGGGACGGCCGGGTCTGGGCCCCCCTCGCCTGGCAGGGCAGCACGTGGCAGGGCAGCACGTGGCAGGGCAGCACGTGGCAGGGCAGCACGTGGCAGGGCAGCACGTGGCAGGGCAGCACGTGGCAGGGCAGCACGTGGCAGGGCAGCACGTGGCAGGGCAGCACATGGCAGGGCAGCACATGGCAGGGGCTCGGCTGGGCCGGGGCGACCTGGGTCTAAAGGCTCGAAGCGTCGGGCCCGAGGTCAAAGCATGGCAACCCGGGAGCGCCGCCACCCGGTCGCCGCGGGCAGCCGGCGGGCCTCAGCCCGATTGCTGGTTTTCGAAGGTGCCCTGGCCCTGGCCCTGTGCGCGCTGGTAGCCCCCTGGCTGCCGCGGCCATGGCCAGGGCCCTGGGCCGTGGTGGCCGGGCTGGGGCTCGCTGCCGGGTTCCTCGCCGTGGAGGATCTCGACATCAAGCTCGACCTGGGAGCGTCGTCCCACGCGACGACGCTCAACGAGCTTCCCTTCGCGCTGGGGGCCCTGACCACCGACCCGCGGATCGTGGTCGTCGCGCGGCTGCTGGCGAGCGTCGCCCACGGGGGGCTGGTGCGTCGCCAGCCCCCGCTGAAGCTGGTGTTCAACGTCCTGCAGCATGCCGCCACCGTCGCCGCCGGACTGGGCCTGGTCAGCGTGCTCGGGCACGGGACCCGGGGCCCGCTGGGCCTCGCCGTCCTGATCGGCGCCTGTTGCCTGCTGGCCGCGGGCAGCCTGCTGGCGGTCCTGACCGCGATCCGGTTGTCGACCGGGACCGGGGCGCTCGCCGAGCTGCCCGGTCTGCTCCCCGCCGCGCTGCTGGGGGCGACCCTGTGTGGGCTGGTCGGCTTCTTCGCCGACTGGCTCGCCTCCTCTGCGGCATGGACCGTGGCTCCGCTCGTGCTGCTGGGGGGCGGCATGGGCCTGACCTACGCCGGCCACGTGCGGCTCCGCGAGCGGCACAACCGGCTGACCACCCTGACCGAGTTCATGACGGGCCTGCCGGCAGCGACCGCGGAGAGCACGAGCGTGGAAGCGCTGCTGGCCCGGCTGCGTGAGCTGTTCAACGCCGAGCAGGCCGGCCTGCTCGTGCTGGAGGACGACGGTTCGTTCACCGACCACGTGCTCGACGAAGAGGGCCAGCGCTCCGTCACGACCACGGGAGCCGCCGCCAACGACTGGATCCTGGGCCGGGCGCTGGCCGGGGCCGCCCCCATGCTGCTGCCCCGCTCCAGTCACGACCCGGCGACCGTCGCGTGGCTCCGCCGCCGGGAGGTCCAGGACGCGCTGGTGAGCCCCTTCCCCCCCGAGACGGGGCTGCGCGGGGCCGTGGTCGTGGCCGGCCGCCGTTCGACGTACGGCTCGTTCACCGTGGACGACCTGCGGGTGCTGGAGGGGGTGACCCGGCACGCGGCGGTCAGCTTCCAGGCCGGCGGGCTCGTGCGGCAACTGCTGCACGACTCCCAGCACGACGCACTCACCGGCCTGCCCAACCGGGGCACGTTCCGTCACCACGTGGACGCCACCCTCGCGGCCGGTGGTCGCGCGGCGGTGCTGCTGATGGACCTCGACCGGTTCAAGGAGGTCAACGACACCCTGGGCCACCAGGCCGGGGACCTGCTGCTGCAGGAGGTCGCGCGCCGCCTGCAGGACGCCCTGCCGGCGCCGGCCGTGCTGGCCCGGCTCGGTGGCGACGAGTTCGGGGTGCTGCTTCCCGGGGCGGCCGAGGCCGGCGCCGCCGGCGTGGCCGAGCACCTGCGCGAGGTGCTCAGCGTCCCGGTGGTGGTGGACTGGCTGACCACCTCGGTGGGTGCGAGCATCGGCATCGCTGTCGCGCCCGAGCACGGCACCGGCAGCTCGTTGCTGCAACGCCGGGCCGACCTGGCGATGTACGAGGCGAAGCGGACCACCGGCGTCCGCATCTGGTCCGATGCCCTGGACGACCATGGAGCGGAACGGCTCGCCCTGCTCGCCGACCTGCGCCGTGCGGTGGCAGCCGGACAGCTCGAGGTGCACTTCCAGCCACAGGCCGCGATGAACGGCGATGTGGTGGGCCTGGAGGCGTTGGTCCGCTGGCCGCACCCCACCCGCGGCTGGGTCTCGCCGGAGGTCTTCGTCCCGCTCGCGGAGACCAGCGAGCTGCTGCCCGCGGTCACCGGCTTCGTCCTGGACCGGGCCCTGCAGGCCGCCAGGACGCTGGGCCTGGGCGGCCACTCGATCGGCGTCGCCGTCAACCTCAGCGCCAGGGACCTGCTCGACGACACCCTCCCCGCGCGCGTCTCGGCGGCGCTGGCGCGCTACGAGGTGTCGCCAGACCTGCTGACGCTGGAGATCACCGAGAACACGGTGATGGAGCAGCGCGAACGCTGCGTGGCGACCCTGCGCCGGCTGCGCGCGCTGGGAGTGCGGCTGTCCGTGGACGACTTCGGCACCGGGTACTCCTCCCTCGCCTACCTTCGGACGCTGCCCGTGCACGAGGTCAAGGTGGACCGTTCGTTCGTCCGCGAGCTCTCCGTCAGCGCGGCCGACCAGGCCATCGTCGCCGCGGTCGTGCAGATGGCGCGCGGCCTCGACCTGGTCGTCGTCGCCGAGGGAGTCGAGGACGCGGCCGCCTGGAACCTGTTGCGCGGCTATGGCTGCGACCGCATCCAGGGCTGGCACCTGGCCCGGGCCATGCCCCTTCGAGACCTCCAAGACTGGCTGCGCCACTGGCAGACCAGCAACCGCCTCGGCATCGAGATGGAGCAGCGCCCCGTGACCGGCCACCTCACGGTGGTCCCGCCTGTCCCGCCGGAGCCGCGGGCGCAGGGCGGGCAGGGCTGAGAGGTCGCCGTAACCTGCGGACGCCGGCGTTCGTTGACCGGTCGTCGTCCATCCACCGCCGGATCGGGAGCCCGTGAGCACTCCGCAGCCGTCCTTCGTCACCCCTCCCGTGCGGGGGCGTGGCCGCTCGCCGTTCGCGCTGCTGGGCCAGGCCCTGAGGCGCCCGGGGGGGCGGCGATCGCTGTCGGTGCTGTCGCTGGTGCTGCTGCTCGCCGGCGTCGGGCTGCTGGCCTATCCGCTGGCGACCAACGTCTACCAGAAGCACCTGCAGGCGGGCATCTCCGAGACCTTCAACCACGACCCCAGCGTGTCCACGCAATACATCAAGCGCACGATCCACGTGGGCGACGGGGTGACCGAGCTGGTGATCCCCGACATCGACGTCGACGCCTACGTGGTCGAGGGGACCACCACGGCCGCCCTACGCGCCGGCGCCGGTCACTACCTCGGGACCGCGCTGCCGGGCGAGCCGGGCAACGTCGGGATCGCCGGTCACCGCACGACCTTCGGTCATTACTTCAACCGGCTGGACGAGCTGCATCCCGGCAGCATCGCGACGCTGCGCACGCCGTTTGCGACCTACACCTATCAGGCGGTCGCCGCCAAGGACTTCGGTGGCGCCAACCCGCACCCCGTGCAGCCGACGGACACCACTGTGCTCGACGCCGACAGCGATCCGGCGGCCAGCAGGCTGACGCGCCAGTGGCTGACGCTGACCACCTGCAACCCCAAGGGCAGCGCCGCCCAGCGGTTGATCCTGCGGCTCGCGCTGGTCAAGGCGGTCGCGCTCAAGGGCAAAATCCTCCCCGCCGGCACGCAGCTCGGTGCCACCGCCCCGTTGCCGAAGGGCGGCGTGAGCTACGCCGGGGGGCTGGCCGACGGCGGCAACGGCTGACGCGCGCCGGGCACCACCCGCGGAGCGGGCCGTGACGAGGCGCCGCGCCTCCGTGGCGGTGGCCCCGCCACTGCTGGCCCTCCCCGTGGGGCTGGCGGTCGTGCTGCTGGCCGCTCCCGCCGCCTGGGCGGCCGTGGGTTCGATCACCAGCCCGGTCGACGGGGCGCATTACGACACGGCGCAGGTGGTGACCGTCGCCGCGACGGTCGCTGGCAACGACGCCGGCCGCGTCGACCTGTCGGTGAGCGACCCGCGGGTGCTCGCCGCGGTCGCGGGGCAGCCAGGGTGCACCTGGACGCTGATCAGCCGGGACGGTGCCGGGGCGCTGGCCAAGGACCTGGACCTGGCCGCCGCCTACGACGCCTCCTGTGACCCCACCCTGCGCGGCCGCCCTGCCGTGAACGGAGGCTGGCAGCTGACCCTGACCGCCTCCGGGGTGAACGACAGCCGGACCTTCACCACGGCGGTCCCGCCGGCCGCGCCCGCCGGGGTGCGCACCGCGAGCGCCGGACCCGGTCGCGTCACCGTCAGCTGGGCGGCGCCGGCGGAGCCGGACACCCATGCCTACGCCGTCCTCGACGAGGGCGGTCAGGTGCTCGACGGCGGCAGGGGCGAGACCACCGCGCTCTGCTCGGCTGACACCTGCTCGGCCACGGTGACCGTGCCGGCCGGCCGGGGTCACTCCGCGTCCGTGGAGGCGCTGCGGCGGCGCAACCCCGAGGGTGCCGGCGCCGACCTGACCGCGACCTCGGCGCCGGTGCCCCTCGCCGCGACGGCGGGGTCCGCGAGCCCCAGCGCGTCGGCGACCCCCCCGGCGGGCGGCTCCCAGGGCACCGGCGCCGGTGCCGCACCGGGACCGACCGCTGGTGCCAGCGCCGCCCCCCGGCGTACGCCCACTCCGCTTGCCGCCCCCACCTTCGCCGCCCGGCCCCGCGGTGCCCGGGCCGCCCTGTCCGCGGAGCAGCGGAGAAGGCAGGACCAGCAGTTCGCCGCGCTGGCGGTCAAGCCCTCCCTGCCGCCGCTGCCCGGCGGGGCTCGGCAGACCGCCGGCCCCCCGTCGGCTGGCCCCGCCGCCGCTCCCCAGGACGAGGGTCAGGACGGCCCCTTCTCGCGGACGCTGGGGTACACCGACCTCACCCAGGAGCAGCAACGGCAGCGCGCCGTCCCACTGGCGGGAGTGGCCGACGCCGTCGGTCTGTCGCCTGCGGCCTTCTGGCGCTCGATCGCCCTCAGCCTGCTGTTGCTGCTCGGGGCCGGGCACGCGCGCGCCTTTGCCAGCCGCGCCCCGCCGGCCTGACAGTCCGCGACCGGGACAGTCAGACCTCGGTCGCCCCGGGCTGGGCCGGGTAGACGGGAGCGGCGGTCGCGGGGACAGCGGCGCCGCGGGCCCGTTCCGCGTCGAGCTCGGCCGCGAGGCGGTCGCGCTCGGCCACCAGCGAGCCGGTGCTGTCGCTCTCCCTGCGGAGCGCCTTGCGCTCCTTGGCCCTGCTCCTGGTGCGGTTGAGCCCGGCGAGCAGCAGGGTCAGCCCCAGCAGGCCCACCACGCCTACGACCACGCCGGCGAGGAAGAAGCCGCCGATGTTCACCCCGGACAGGGTCTGCCCGACGACGGACGGGTCCGGTGACAGGTGCTTGGTGTTCTCGACGATCACGTCGAGCGTGAGGCCGGCTGCGACGAGCAGCACGACCAGGCCGATGGCGGTCATGGTCCCTCCCTGGGTCAGACCGCCGAGATACCCCCCGAACCGCTCGCTATAGCCGCCAGCACGACCGAGAGCAGGCGTACGGCGCCGGCCTTGTCCAGCGGCTCGTTGCCGTTGCCGCACTTGGGCGACTGCACGCACGACGGGCAGCCGGCCTCGCAGCCGCAGGCCGCGATGGCGTCACGGGTGGCCGACAGCCAGGCCACCGCTCGCTGGGCACCGCGCTCGGCGAAACCGGCTCCGCCCGGGTGCCCGTCGTAGACGAACACGGTCGCGCGCCCGGTGTCGGCCGACAGCGCCGTGGAGACACCACCGATGTCCCAGCGGTCGCAGGTGGCGAACAGCGGCAGCAGCCCGATCGCGGCATGCTCAGCGGCGTGCGCCGCGCCTGGCACGTCGTCGAGGACCCCGGCGGCCTCGAGCAGCTCGTCGGACACCGAGTACCACACCGCCCGGGTGCTGAGCTGCCGCTCCGGCAGGTCCAGCGGCTCCTCCCCGAGCACCTCGCCGGTGAGGATGCGCCGCCGCAGGAAGCCGACCACCCGGTGGGTCACCTGCACGTCGCCGAAGCACAGCTGCACGCTCCCCCCCGAGGCCCGATCGGCGTACGTCGTGCTCCGCAGCACCTGCGCCACCCGGATGTCGGTCACCTCGCGGGCCTGCGTGCTCCAGTCGGGGTCGTCCCGGGTGACCAGCGCCACCCCGCCCTCGAGGTCGAGCTCGTCCACGAGATAGCTGACCCCCGCGTGCAGGTAGACGGCACCGGTGTGCACCTGCGCGTGGGCGGACGCGGCGTCGACGGTGCCGAGCAGCCCGCCGGTCGCCGCCTCCACGACGTGCACCGGCCCGCCGCCGGCGCCGCGGAGATCGGCCCCCGGGCGCTCCCCGGTCCTGGTCCAGAACCACCCGTCGGCCCGCCGGCGCAGCCGTCCGCGGCGCACCAGGTCCGCGAGCACGGCCGGCGCGGCCGGGCCGAACAGCTCGGCGTCGTCGTCGGTCAGCGGCAGCTCGGCGGCCGCGCATTCCAGGTGCGGCTCCAGGACATACGGGTTGTCGGGGTCGAGCACGGTCGCCTCGACGGGCCGCCCGAAGACGGCCTCGGGGTGGTGCACGAGATAGGTGTCGAGCGGGTCGTCGCGGGCGACGAACACCGCCAGCGCGTCGCCGCCCCCGCGCCCGGCCCGCCCGGCCTGCTGCCACAGCGACGCGACGGTGCCGGGCCAGCCAGCCAGCACCACGGCGTCCAGCCCGCTGACGTCGACCCCTAACTCGAGCGCGTTGGTGGCGGCGACGCCCAGCAGCGTCCCGTCGTGCAGCCGTCGCTCCAGCTCGCGCCGCTCGGCGGGCAGATAGCCGGCGCGGTACGCCGCGACCCGCTGCGCCAGCTCCGGCGCGGTCTCCGCGAGGTGGCGACGGGCCGACTGGGCGACCACCTCCGCCCCCCGGCGTGAGCGGACGAAGGCCAGCGTCCGCACGCCGTCGACGACGAGGTCCGCGAGCACCGACGCGGTCTCCGCGGTGGCACTTCGGCGTACCGGCGCGCCGTGCTCGCCCGTCAGCTCGGTCAGCGGCGGCTCCCACAGGGCGAAGTCGAGCGCCCCCCGCGGAGAGGCGTCGTCGGTGACGGCCGAGACCTGGACACCGGTCAGCCGGCCGGCGGTCTCGGCGGGGGCGCTGGTGGTGGCGCTGGCCAGGATGAAGACGGGGTCCGCGCCCCAGCGCCGGCACACCCGCCGCAGCCGGCGCAGGACCTGGGCGACGTGGCTGCCGAAGACGCCGCGATAGACGTGCTGCTCGTCGACCACCACGAAGGCGAGGCCACGCAGGAACGCCCGCCACCGAGCGTGCTGCGGCAGGATCCCGCGGCTGAGCATGTCGGGGTTGGTCAGCACCAGGCTGGCATGCGCCCGCACCCAGTCCCGCTCGCCCACGGGCGTGTCGCCGTCGTACGTCGCGGCCCGCACTCCCGACAGCGCCAGCCCCCGCAGGGCACGCAGCTGGTCGGCGGCGAGCGCCTTGGTCGGCGCGAGGTAGAGCGCGCGACTGCTCCCCCGGGAGCCCCCGCCCAACCCGCCCGCGTCCTCCTGCTGCAACAGCTGGGAGAGCACCGGCAGCTGATAGGCCAGGCTCTTGCCGCTCGCGGTGCCGGTGGCCAGCACGACCGACCGGCCGGCGTGAGCAAGCTCTGCCGCCTCGACCTGGTGGGCCCAGGGCCGCTTGATGCCCTGCGCCCGCAATCGCGCCACCAGCAGCGGGTCGACCCACGCGGGCCAGTCGGCGTGCCGTCCGGCCCGTGCCGGGACGTGCTCGACGTGGGTGACCGCCTGCGCCCGTCGGCCGTCGAGCAGCAGCCGGTCGAGGGCGCGGGTGCGCTCCGGTGCCACCACCAGCCAAGCCTAGGTCGGGCCTCCGACGTGAGGTTTGCCCCCGGCGGCACCCGGGGCATGGCGGTGCCGGACGCCGCCGTTCTGCCCTGGCCGACCGATCTGCCGTGACCGTGATCTGCCGTGACTGTGATTCGCCGTGAAGGAGCCCCGTGGACCTGAGCCTGTCGACCCGCACCGAGGGTGACCGCACCATCGTCACCGTGGGCGGTGAGATCGACGTCTACACGGCCCCCAAGCTCCGCGAGCAGCTCATCGACCTGGTGAGCGCCGGCAGCTACCAGCTGGTGGTGGACATGGAAGGCGTCGACTTCCTGGACTCGACCGGGCTCGGCGTGCTGGTGGGCGGTCTCAAGCGGGTCCGCGCGCACGAGGGGTCGCTGCGCCTGGTCTGCACGCAGGAGCGCATCCTCAAGATCTTCCGGATCACCGGGCTGACCAAGGTGTTCCCGATCCACTCCTCGGTCGAGGAAGCCGTCGCGGCGACGGACTGACGTGTCCGCCGACCCCTCGCGCGTCCGTCCCGGGCCGGTCGACCCCGCCTCCTCCGCCGGGGCCACCATCGGCGCGGTCCTGGCCGGCGACGTGGTCCACCTGGAGATCTCACCGGTGCCGGCGCAGGTGCGCACGGCCCGGCTGCTCGCCTCTGCGGTTGCCCGCCGGGCGGGCCTGGACCCGGCCCTGCTCGACGAGGTGCGGCTGGCGGTGGGGGAGGCCAGTGCGCGGGCGGTCGAGCTGCACGCGCGCCACGAGCCGCTCCGGCCGGTCGAGGTGGACCTGTCCTGGACGGGCGGCCGGTTGACGGCGTCGGTGCGTGACCACGGGCCGGATGAGGCACTGTCCGACGACCCCAGGGCGCTCGGAGCCGCCGTCCTCGACGTCGCGGAGCTGCCGGCCGGCCTCGGGCTCGCCGTGGTGCATGGGCTCGTCGACGATGTGACGGTGGAGCAGGTCGACGGTGGCGGCACGAGGGTGACGATGAGCTGGCCGCTGGGGCCGCTTCACCCGCAGGGGTAGCTGGGGCGGCGCCACGGGTACGCCGCGCGGGATCGCGGGCATGGCCTGGATCACAGCCGGCGCAGCGCACGGATAGAGTCCTGGCCGCGCCGGGGGACCCGGCGCCCATGACACCCCGGAGGACCGGTGCCGCTCCCCACCACCACGCTCGCCGCCCCGCTCGACGCCGCCCTGCCGATCTCCGGCGGCAACACCACGCTCGTGGTGATCGTCGCCCTGATCGGCCTCGGGGCGCTGGGAGTGGCTTCCGTCCTCGTCCGCGAGGTGCTGGCGGCCAGCGCGGGCAGCCAGTCGATGAAGGACATCGCCCGCGCCGTACAGGAGGGCGCGCAGGCCTACCTGCGCCGGCAGTACACGACGCTGATCCCCTTCCTCGTCGTCATCCCGCTGGTCCTGCTGGCCCTGCCGGCGGTCGACACCAGCGCGCGGATCGGGCGCAGCGTCTTCTTCGTGGTGGGTGCCGTCTTCTCCATGCTGGTGGGGCTGGTCGGCATGAGCCTCGCGGTCCGGGGCAACGTCCGGGTCGCCGCCGCCGCCAAGGAGTCGGGCAGCCCGCGGGCGCTGCGCATCGCCTTCCGGACCGGCGGTGTCTGCGGCATGTTCACCGTCGGCCTGGGGTTGCTCGGCGCCGCCGTGGTGGTGCTGGCCTACAAGGACAAGGCCCCCCAGGTGCTCGAGGGCTTCGGCTTCGGCGCCGCATTGCTGGCCATGTTCATGCGGGTCGGCGGCGGCATCTTCACCAAGGCCGCCGACGTCGGCGCCGACCTGGTCGGCAAGGTCGAGCAGAACATCCCGGAGGACGACCCGCGCAACGCCGCGACCATCGCCGACAACGTCGGGGACAACGTCGGCGACTGCGCCGGCATGGCGGCCGACCTGTTCGAGAGCTACGCCGTGACGCTGGTCGCGGCCCTGGTGCTGGGCAAGGAGGCCTTCGGGGAGAAGGGACTGGTCCTGCCGCTGCTCATCTGCGCCGTGGGCGTGCTCACCGCCGTCATCGGCATCTTCATCACCTCGCCCCGGCCCGGCGACCGCAACGGCCTCACCGCGCTCAACCGTGGCTTCTTCATCAGCGCCGCGATCAGCGCCGTCGGCGTCGCGGTACTGGCCTTCGCCTACCTGCCCGGCAGCTTCGCCGACCTGCAGCGCAACGGCGCTGCCGACGACCCGCTGGGTGCCGCCGGCCGCGACCCGCGGCTGCTCGTGATCGGCAGCGTGCTCATCGGGATCGTGCTCGCGGTGGCGATCCAGCTGCTCACGGGCTATTTCACCGAGACCGACCGCAAGCCGGTCCAGGACATCATCAAGTCGACCCTCACCGGCCCGGCGACCACCGTGCTCGGTGGCATCTCGGTCGGCCTGGAGTCCGCCGTCTACACCGCGCTGCTCATCGGCGCGGCCGTCTACGGGGCCTTTCTGCTCGGAGGCAGCTTCACCGTCTCGCTGTTCTGCGTCGCCTTGGCCGGCACCGGCCTGCTCACCACGGTCGGGGTGATCGTCTCGATGGACACCTTCGGCCCGGTGAGCGACAACGCGCAGGGCATCGCCGAGATGTCGGGTGACCTGTCGCCGGAGGCGGCCCGGGTGCTCACCGACCTCGACGCGGTCGGCAACACCACGAAGGCCATCACCAAGGGCGTGGCGATCGCCACCGCCGTACTCGCCGCCACCGCGCTGTTCGGCTCCTTCGGGGGCAGCATCTCCACCGCCCTCGGGATCCGGGAGCACGTGCAGATCGACATCACCCAGGCCAACAGCCTGGTCGGTCTGATCATCGGCGCGTCGGTCGTGTTCTTCTTCTCCGGCCTGCTGATCAGCGCCGTGTCCCGGGCGGCCGGCCGGGTGGTCTATGAGGTGCGCGACCAGTTCCGGCAGCACCCGGGGATCATGGACTACACCGAGAAGCCCGACTACGGCGCGGTCGTCGACATCTGCACCAAGGACTCGCTGCGCGAGCTCATCACCCCTGGCACCATCGCCGTGCTCGCCCCGATCGCCGTCGGCTTCGGCCTGGGGTACGGCCCGCTCGGCGCCTACCTCGCCGGCGCGATCGGCGCCGGCGTGCTGATGGCCGTCTTCCTGGCCAACTCCGGCGGCGCGTGGGACAACGCCAAGAAGGGCGTCGAGGACGGCCTGGCCGGTGGCAAGGGCAGCGACGCGCACAAGGCGGCCGTCGTCGGCGACACCGTCGGTGACCCCTTCAAGGACACCGCCGGGCCGGCCATCAACCCGCTCATAAAGGTCATGAATCTGGTGGCTCTGCTGATCGTCCCGACGGTGGTGAAGTACCAGCTCGGCCGCGACGAGAACAAGGCGCTCCGGCTGGTCATCGCGCTGGTCGCCGTCGTCCTCATCATCGCCGTCATCATGATCGGCAAGCGGCGCAACATCGCCAGCGCCGAGGACGTCGACCTCGGCACCACCGGCGCCCAGGACATCGCAGCGGCGGCCGCCGGCAGGGTCAGCGTCTGAGCGCGGCCCCTGTGCATCGCCTCGATGCAGCTCGTGCCACGAGCGAGGTACTGCCGGTAGACCCGCTTCGGAGTCCGGGAGGCAGCACCGGCGGCTCGTCGTACTGTCGGACCGACGGTGCTTCCTGACGGCCGCTCCCGACGGCACCGCAGCCCGGTAACTCATCCCCCACCCGATCGGACCCGTGTGACCTCGCCCGCCCAGCCCCTGCGCCGCCTCGTGATCGTCGAGTCGCCAGCGAAGGCCAAGAAGATCGCGGGCTATCTCGGCGACGGCTACGTCGTCGAGTCCTCCATCGGCCACATCCGCGACCTGCCCCGCAACGCCGCCGATGTGCCGGCTGCGATCAAGGGCGAGCCGTGGGCGCGGCTGGGCATCGAGGTCGACAACGGCTTCCGGGCCCACTACGTCGTGAACGCGGACAAGAAGAGCCAGGTCAGCAAGCTCAAGGCCCTGCTCAGGGACAGCGACGAGCTGCTCCTGGCGACCGACGAGGACCGCGAGGGCGAGGCGATCGCCTGGCACCTGCTCGACGTGCTCAAGCCCAAGGTCCCGGTCCGCCGCATGGTCTTCCACGAGATCACCCCTGACGCGATCCGGGCCGCCGCGACGGACACCCGCGAGCTCGCGATGGATCTGGTGCACGCGCAGGAGACCCGGCGGCTGCTCGACCGGCTCTACGGCTACGAGGTCAGCCCGGTGCTGTGGAAGAAGGTCATGCCGAAGCTGTCGGCTGGCCGGGTGCAGTCGGTGGCCACCCGCATCGTGGTCATGCGGGAGCGCGAGCGGATGCGCTTCGTCCCGGCGTCGTACTGGGACCTCGGCGCCACCCTGGACGCCCGTCGCGAGCAGGAGCCGGGGGCGCCGACCACCCTGCGCGCGACCCTCGTGGCGGTCGGCGGCAGCCGCCTCGCCAGCGGCCGGGACTTCGGCGAGGACGGCGCATTGCGCACCGGCGCCCAGGTCAGCGTCCTGTCCGAGAGCCGGGCCCGCGCCCTGGCGACCAGCCTCGAGGGCGCGGACGCCACCGTGACCCAGGTGGAGACCCGGCCCTACACCCGCCGCCCCTATCCGCCGTTCATGACCTCGACCCTGCAGCAGGAGGCCGGACGCAAGCTGCGCTTCGGTGCCCAGCGCACCATGCAGGTCGCCCAGCGGCTCTACGAGAACGGCCACATCACCTACATGCGCACCGACAGCACCACGCTGTCGGAGACCGCCGTGCGGGCCGCGCGCGACGCCGCCAGGACGCTGTACGGCGAGAGCTACGTCCCTGCCCAGCCCCGGCAGTACGCCCGCAAGGTGAAGAACGCCCAGGAGGCGCACGAGGCGATCCGTCCCTCCGGTGACGTCTTCCGCACCCCCGGCGACCTCGCCCGCGAGGCGTCCGGCGACGAGCTGCGGCTCTACGAGCTGATCTGGCAGCGGACCGTCGCCAGCCAGATGGCCGACGCGACGGGGACCAGCGCGAGCGTGCGGCTGGCCGCCACCGGCGACGACGGCACCGGGCCGGTCGCGGTCGAGCTGTCCAGCAGTGGCAAGGTCATCACCTTCCCCGGCTTCCTGCGGGCCTACGTCGAGGGCACCGACGACCCCGAGGCGGAGCTGGAGGACCGCGAGCGGCGGCTCCCGGTGCTGGCGCAGGGCGACACGCTCGGCGCACGCGACGTCGAGGCGGCCGGCCACACCACCCAGGCGCCGGCCCGCTACACCGAGGCCAGCCTGGTCAAGGCGCTGGAGGAGCTCGGGATCGGCCGTCCGTCGACGTACGCGTCGATCATCGGCACCATCCAGGACCGCGGCTATGTGTGGAAGAAGGGCACGGCACTGGTGCCGACCTGGGTGGCGTTCGCCGTCGTGCACCTGCTCGAGGCGCACTTCGGGCGGCTGGTGGACTACGGCTTCACCGCGTCGCTGGAGGACGACCTCGACGCGATCGCGGCCGGCACCCAGGAGAGCGTCAGCTGGCTGACCAGGTTCTACTTCGGCAGCGAGGCCGATCAGGGCAGGGGCAAGGAAGGCGGGATGGCCCGCCAGGGCGGGCTGAAACGGCTCGTCTCCGAGCGGCTCGCCGACATCGACGCCCGCGAGATCAACTCCATCCTCATCGGGCTGGCCGACGACGGCGACCCGCTGGTGGTGCGGGTGGGGCGCTACGGCCCCTATGTGCAGAAGGGCGCCGCCGAATCGGGTGACCAGCAGGCGCGGGCCAGCATCCCCGAGGACCTGGCCCCGGACGAGCTGACCGTGGACAAGGCGGTCGAGCTGCTGTCGGCCCCCAGCGGCGACCGGGCGCTCGGCGAGGATCCGGCCACCGGACGGCAGGTGGTCGCCAAGGGCGGGCGCTACGGCCCCTACGTCACCGAGGTGCTCCCGGAGGGCACGCCGACGACCGGCAAGAACGCCGTGAAGCCCCGCACCGCCTCGCTGTTTGCGTCGATGTCGCTGGACACGGTGACCCTCGACGAGGCATTGCGGCTGCTCACTCTGCCCCGGGTGCTCGGGCTGACCCCGCCGCCGCCGGGCCCGGACGGGGGCCCGGCGGGGGGGCCGGCCGGGATAGTCGGCGGGCCGGAGGAGGTGCGGGCGCAGAACGGCCGCTACGGCCCCTACGTCAGCCGCGGCAAGGAGTCGCGGTCGCTGGACAGCGAGGAGCAGCTGCTCACCATCTCCCTCGAGGAGGCGACGGCGCTGCTCGCGCAGCCCAAGCAGCGCCGCGGCGTGGCCCGTGCGGCGACCCCGCCCCTGAAGGAGCTGGGCCCGGATGGCGTCAGCGGCAAGCCCATGGTGGTGAAGGAGGGGCGCTTCGGCCCCTACGTGACCGATGGCGAGACCAATGCCAGCCTGCGCAAGGGGGACGCCCCCGAGACCCTGACCGACGAGCGGGCGTCGGAGCTGCTTGCCGACCGCCGGGCCCGCGGACCGGCTCCCAAGAAGGCCCCTCCCGCCCGCAAGTCCCCCGCCAAGAAGGCCCCCGCCAAGAAGGCCCCGGTCAAGAAGGTCTCAGCGAAGGCCGGTGCCCGGCGGGACTAAATTAAGTCTGGTGGAGCGGCCGGAGCGGGAGTTCGGGACGGCCGCCGGCAAGGTCTGGATCGCCGACGATTCGACGCGCCCCTGCCGGACGATTTGCTCGAGCTACTCGAGGGCCGGTGAGGCTCTGCCTGGACACGCATGCCTTTCTGTGGCTGATCGCGATGCCGGCCCGCCTGGGAGCCTCGCTGGCGACCCTGCGGGACGAGGCTCATGAGCTCCTGGTGTCAGCTGTGGTCCCCTGGGAGATCGCGGTGAAGTCCTCGCTGGGGAAGCTGGAGGTCCCGCAGCCGGTCGTCAGCACGATCCCCGGCCTGATCCGTGACATCGGGGCGAGAGCGCTGTCCATCGAGCACGCGGATGCCTCGCGGTCGCGGAGCTGCCGCCGCTGCACCGTGACGCCTTCGACCGGCTGCTGGTCGCGCAGGCCCGTCGGCTCGGGCTCACCGTGGTGACGGCGGACCCGCAGATCACGCAGTACGACGCCGACGTGCCCCGCGTTCCGACCGCTTGACCCGGGCGCCGTGCAGGCAATGCCCGCCCTCCGACGTCGCCTGCTGACGCTGCACCCCCCGCATTGCCTGCCAGGGCCTGCCAGGGCCTGCCGGCGTTGCCGGCGTTGCCGGGGCTGCCGGCGCTGCCCGGGGCCTGCCCGGGGCTGCGCCGTCAGTCCGGCCGCTGGCGCAGGTCGCGCCGACGCCGGATGTCTCGACAGCGCCGCCCGGGGGCAGCGCAGACGGCGTCGACCACCTTGCGCAGGAAGAGGGCGTCGCCGGGCCACAGCTCGGCCGGGAAGGTCCGCACGAGGGTGACGGCGAGCCGGTTGGCGACGTCGTGGTGGCCGATATCGCGGCGTACGGCCAGCCAGTCGGCGTGGTGTTCGGCGCTCTCCACCTCGACGGCGGTCCTCGCCCAGGCCAGGAGCAGATCGACCGGATGGGCGTACGGATCGTCCTCGAGCCGCGCCTGCGGCAGGACGGGCCCCAGCCCGGCGAGGAGCAGGGAGACCCGCGCGAGCGACTCGTTGCCGGAGCCGGCACGTGCGTCAGCGAGGCCGAGCGCCCTGATCGCCGTGGTCGCGCCCGGCCCCCGCAGGCCCTCCGCCGCCTCGGCCAGCCCGATGGCGGTGACCAGCCCCAGCCTGAGCGCGGCGTCGGCGACGGCGACGGCCTCGCGCAGCGGCAGCATGCGGCCGCAGTCGGTAACGGTGCGCAACGGTGCGGTAACCAGCAGGGAGCGCCGCTCTTCGAGCTGCCCATCGCGGAGGTCCGCCCAGTGCCGCTCCACAGCACCCGAGGAGGCGCCATGCCGCGGGCGCCCCTGGGAGCGGGGGATGGTCAGCGCGGGGCGTCGTACGCCGTAGACCGGCAGCCCCAACAGGGCGGCCGCACTGTGGTGACTCGCCACCGCCCGGTCGCCCCACTGGGCGAGCGCCTCATCGATCCGCATCCGGCGCACGCTCGCAGGAAGCCGCTCGTCCTGCGCCCAGCCGTCCACAGGGCCGCGCACGCGCCTGCCCCCCTGCAGGCAATACACAGCCCCCGTCGTCGTTGAACGACGCCGGACCCCCGGCATTGCCTGCAGCGGGCGCAGGCGGAGGCACCCAACGGTTAGCATCGGGGCACCCGCCCGAGGGAGCCGATTCAGCTGAGCGAGAGCCCGCCCCGACGCCCGGGACCCCCTGCGCCGGGGGACCCCGACAACGACCTGCGCGCGGTGCTCGACGGGGCGGCCTGGTCGGAGAGCACCGTGCACCGGCTGGCCGTGCCCAGCCCCGGCCGGCTGGTCGACGCCTTCGGCCCCGGCACCGCCCAGGTGCTCGGTGCGAACACGGCGAGCTCCCGCAGCGGGGTGCGGGACGTGCTGCGGGTCAGGGCCTTCCGCCGGCTGTGGGTTGCGCTGGCCTTCTCCAGCCTGGGTGACTGGCTGGGCCTGCTGGCGACCACCGGCCTGGCCGTGACCCTCGGCGGTCGGGCGGCGGGGCAGAGCGGTGCGGCGTACGCCCTCGGCGGTGTCCTGCTCGTGCGGCTGCTGCCGAGCCTCGTCCTCGGACCGCTGGCCGGGGCCGTCGCCGACCGCTTCGACCGGCGGCAGACGATGGTCGTCGCCGACGTCCTGCGCGCCGGGTTCTACGCCTCCATGCCGATCGTGCATTCGCTGCTGTGGCTGACGGTGGCGACGTTCCTCGCCGAATGCGTGGGCCTGTTCTGGATCCCCGCCAAGGAGGCGGCGGTCCCCAACCTGCTCAGCCGGGAGCAGCTCGAGCCGGCCAACCAGCTCAGCCTGATCACGACGTACGGCTCGGCGCCGTTCGCCGCCGTGCTCTACGCCGTGCTCGCCGCGGTGAGCCGTGCGCTGGGTAGCGGTGCGTCGTTCTTCACGAGCAATCCGCAGGGGCTGGCGCTGTTCGCCGACGCCGGGACCTTCGCGTACGGCGCGTACGTCGTGCTGCGGCTCCCCCAGGTGGGCGGCGCCCGGCCGGCCGGCACGCCCCCGGGAGGCGTGGTCGGGGGGCTGCTGCGCGACGTGACCGAGGGCGTGCGCTTCGTGGGGAGCACCCGGCTGGTCCGCGGGATCGTGGTCGGGATCGTGGGCGGCTTCGCCGCGGTGGGCTCGGTCGCGGCGTGTGGGCGGCTCTACGTCGGCAACCTCGGCGGGGGGGACGCGGCGTACGGGCTGCTGTTCGGGGCGGTCTTCACCGGGCTGGCGGCGGGGATGGCCTTCGGGCCACGGCTGACCCGGCGGTTGCATCGCAGCCGGGTCTTCGGCCTGTCTATCAGCGGCGCCGGGGTCTTCCTCGCCATCACCGCGATCCTGCCCAACCTGCTGCTGGCGCTGGTCGGCGTGATCGTGGTGGGCTTCTTCGCCGGGCTGGCGTGGGTCGACGGGCAGACCATGCTGGGCCGCGAGGTCGAGGACGCCGTGCGGGGGCGGACCTTCGCGATCGTGCAGTCGCTGGTGCGGGTGACCCTGTTCGCGGTGCTCGCGGCGGCGCCGTTCCTGGTCGGCGTCATCGGGCCGCACCAGATCCGGCTGGCCAACGGCGCCTCGGTGCGTGCGGACGGCGCGACGATCGTCATGCTCGGCGGCGGTCTGGTCGCGGCTGTGGTGGGGATCGTGGCCTACCGGCAGATGGACGACCGGCGCGAGGTGTCCATCCTGGCCGACCTCGTCGGCGCCCTGCGGCGGCGGCCGCCGCGACTGCCGGCGCACGAGGGGCTGTTCATCGCGGTAGAAGGCGGCGAGGGCTCCGGCAAGTCGACCCAGGCGCGGTTGCTGGCCGACTGGCTGCAGGCCGCCGGGCGCACGGTGGTGGTGACCAGGGAGCCGGGGGCGACGGCGGTGGGGGCCAGGGTGCGCGAGCTGCTGCTCGACCCCGCCACGACTCTGGACGCGCGCACGGAGGCGCTGCTGTACGCCGCGGACCGGGCCGAGCATGTCGCGACGGTGATCCGGCCGGCGCTGCGCAGGGGCGACGTCGTCGTGACCGACCGCTATGTCGCCAGCTCGCTCGCCTACCAGGGCGCCGGGCGCGCGCTCGGCGACGCGGAGGTCGTGCGGCTGTCGGACTGGGCGACCGAGGGGCTCACGCCGGACATCACCGTGCTGCTCGACGTCGACCCGGCGCGCGGGCTCGAGCGGGCCGCCGCCCGGGTCCACGGCCTCGGGACCGGCCTGGACCGGCTGGAGGGCGAGTCGCTCGCCTTCCACCACCGGGTGCGCACCCGCTTCGTGGAGCTGGCGGCGGCGCAGACCGACCGCTGGGTGGTGATCGAGGCCGGGCCGGGCGACATGGAGGACGTGCACCAACGGGTGCGGGCGGGGATCGTGGCGACGGTGCCGGCGGCCCGGCTGTGGGGGGCGCGGCCGGTCGCCGCGCTGGTGCCGGCCCCGGCCACGGCCGGCCACCCGTGACCCGGGGGACCCGCTTGTGACGGTCTGGGAGCGGCTGGTCGGGCAGCCGGCCGCCGTCGAGGTGCTGGTGGCGGCTGCCACCGCGGCCCGCGAGCTGGTGCTCGGCGCCGCGCCGTCCCCCGCGACGGCGGCCATGACGCCCGCGTGGCTGATCACCGGGCCGGCCGGATCGGGACGCTCGGTGGCCGCCACGGCGTTCGCCGCTGCCCTGCAGTGCACCACCCCCGGACCGCCGGGGTGCGGCCACTGCGCGGGGTGTCGGACCACGCTGTCGGGAGGCAACCCCGACGTGCTGACCATGCGCCCGGAGGGGCTGTCGATCGCGACCAAAGATGTCCGGACGCTGGTGCTGCAGGCCGCCCTGGCGCCGGTGGCTGGGCGCTGGCGGGTGGTCGTCGTGGAGGACGCCGACCGGCTGGTCAAGGGCTTCGACGAGCGCGCCGCCAATGTGCTGCTCAAGACCGTGGAGGAGCCGCCGGACCGTGGGGTCTTCGTGCTCTGCGCGCCGTCCACCGAGGACGTCCCCCCGACCATCCGCTCCCGCTGCCGGACGCTGGCGCTGCGCACCCCGGCGTCGGCCTCGGTGGCCGAGGTGCTGCGCGGCGAAGGGGTCGACCCGGCCCTCGCGGCCTTCGCTGCGCAGGCGGCGCAAGGGCACGTCGGCCGGGCCCGGCGGTTGGCCCGCGACGAGGGGGCCCGGCAGCGCCGCGCGGAGGTGCTGCGGCTGCCGATGCGGCTTGGCTCGACGGCGGCCTGCGTGGCCGCAGCGGCCGACCTGGTCGCCGCCACCGCCGAGGAGGCCGGTGCCGTCGCGGGTGAGCGGGACGCCGCCGAGCGGGCCTCCCTGGAGCAGGCGCTGGGCATGGAGCCTGGGGCTCGGCGGGCGCCGCGGGGGGCCGCCGGCGCGCTGAAGGAGCTGGAGCGCACGCAGAAGTCCCGCGGCACCAGGGCTCAGCGGGACGCCCTGGACCGGGCGCTGGTGGACCTGGCGGCGTGGTACCGCGACGTGCTGGTGGTGCAGCTGGACGCCCAGGTGTCGCCCGTGCACGCCGACACCGGCGAGGCCGCGGCGCGCCTCGCCCGGGCCAGCAGCCCGGAGCAGACGCTGCGGCGCATCGAGGCGCTGCTCCGCTGCCGGGAGCGGCTCGGCGCCAACGCCGCCCCCCTGCTCGCCGTGGAGGCGCTCACGTTGGAGCTGGCGGGGGCGCTGTAACGGCTCTGGCGTCGTGGCGCCACACCCCGGGCAGCGCCGCGGCGATGGCGGCCACCCCGACGAGGGCGACCACCCCGCCGGTGACCGTGCTGACCACCGGCGAGGTCAGCGCCGCGACGCTGCCGGCCTCGACGTCGCCGAGCGCCGGCCCGCCGGCACCGACCACGAACCCCACGCCGTTCACCCTGCCCCGCAGCCGGTCTGGCGTGAGCACCTGGATCAGCGTGCCGCGCATGACACCGTTGACGGTGTCGGCGGCGCCGGCGGCGGCGAGCAGCGCGAGCGCGAGCCACAGCGACCGGGCGAGCCCGAACGCCGCGAAGCTCGCGGCCGTCACGGCGATCGTGGCCAGCAGGACCAGCCCCTGCCGGGCCACCCGGACCAGCGGCCCGGACAGCACCGAGGCGGCCAGCCCGCCGATCGCGAGGGCGGCGTAGAGCAGGCCGACGGTCCGCGGGCCGCCGCCGAGCCTGGTCGCCGCCAGCGCGGGGAACAACGCCCGTGGGAAGCCGAACACCGTCGCGTCGAGGTCGGCCAGCAGGACTCCGGCGAGCACCCGATGGCGGCGCACGAACCGCAGCCCCTCCAGCACCGACCGCGAACCGGGCCGGGTGCCGCCCTGGTCGGGTGGCATGGGCGGCAGCCGCCGGACCGCTGTCAGCGAGGCCAGGAAGCTCGCCGCGTCCACGGCGTAGGCCAGCTGGGTGCCGGAGGCGGCAATGAGCACGCCGGCAAGCAGCGGCCCCAGCACCAGGGCCAGCTGGAACGACAGCGCGGTCAGCGCCTGCACAGCCGCCTGGCGGTCCAGGCCGAGGAGGCGGACGGCGAAGGTCCGCTGCGCCGGGGCCTGCACGGCGCGCAGGCCCGACTGGAGCGCGACCAGGAGGTACAGCAGCCAGACCTGGCGCAGCTCGGCCAGCGACTGGGCGGCGAGCCCCAGCGACAACAGGGCCAGTCCGCTGCCGGTGCCGAGCACGAGCCGGCGGCGGTCGACGGCGTCGGCCACGCTGCCCCCGAACAGACCCGGCGTCACCAGCGGCACCGCGACCGCAAGCCCCACCAGCCCGACCGCGAACGACGAGCCGGTCAGGGCGTAGACCTGCACCGGCACCGCGACCGTCGTCATGGCGCTGCCGACGGCAGACAACGCCGATCCGAGGAACAGCCGCCGGTACGCCGGCGACTCGCGCAGCGGACCGAGGTCGGCGAGCAGTCCGGGCACGGGGGGCCACGCTAGGCGCCTACGGCGAGCCGCCCTGGACGCCGCCCTCCCGCACGGCGAGCAGGTAGAAGTAGAGCGCCCGGGTGGTGGTCACCTCCGCCGGCAGGGGGTGGGGCGAGGCGCAGTCCCAGGCCAGCGTGCTGCGCAGCCCGTGGGCACGTAGCGAGCGGCGCGCCGCCCCGAGCGTGCTGAAGTGCGCCAGCAGGCCAAGTTCATGACGGTGCGTGCCAGCCGGGTGTCGCCGGATGCCTACACCTGGACGACGGGGATCTGCGGACGCTGACGGAGCGGGGCGGGCAGCGGACCCGATTCCTGGGCTTCCTCGGCGACGTGGTGCAGGCGCTGCACGCCGCCGACGTCGTGCTGGCGCCGAGCCTGCTGCCGGAAACGTTCGGGCGCACCACGATCGAGGCGCTGGCGACCGGACGCCTGGTGGTGGCGACCCGGGTGGGTGGCGTGCCGGAGGTCCTCACCGGCCAGTTCGTGCGCCTGCTGGTGGAGCCGGGGGACGTGGCCGGCACCGCAGCGGTGCTGGAGTCCCTGCGGGGCTGGCAGGAGCGAGAGCCGGGGCTCGCCGACGCCTGCGTCGAGCATGTGGCCCGGCACTTCACGTTGGCGCGCACCGTCGACCGGCTCGAGGGTGTCTTCGACGAGGTCCGGCCCGCGGCGTAGCCGGCACGCGCGGGTGGCACTCGCGCGATCGCGCCGTTCGTCGTTGGATGTGAGCTGGCACCCACCGCGTGCCGCCCCCAAGGATCAGCCAGGAGGCCTTCCGTGCAGAGCACCATGCAGGACGTCCCGCTCACCATCTCCGCGGTGGTGCGGACCGCCGCCACGACGTTCTCCGACGGCGTGGTCGTCACGTGCACCGGCCCCGGCGGCGCGAGCAGGCGGGCAAGCTACGGCGAGGTCGCCGAGCGGGCCGGCCGGCTGGCGAATGCGCTGCGGGCACTGGGGATCACCGGCGACGAGCGGGTCGCGACGTTCATGTGGAACAACCAGGAGCACCTCGAGGCCTACCTCGCCGTGCCGTCCATGGGCGCTGTCCTGCACACGCTGAACATCCGGCTGACGCCGGAGCAGCTCGGCTTCATCGCCACCCACGCCGACGACCGGGTGGTCCTCGCCGACGCCAGCCTGGTGCCGATGCTGGCGCCGGCGCTCGCACTGATGCCGACGGTCACGCACGTGCTGGTCGCCGGCGAGGCTGACCTCGCACCGCTCGAGGCGGCCGGCAAGACGGTCCTGTCCTACGCCGAGACACTCGCCGCGGCGTCCCCGGTCTTCGCCTGGCCGGTGGTCGACGAGCGGTCTGCCGCCGCGATCTGCTACACAAGCGGCACCACGGGCGAGCCCAAGGGGGTCGCCTACAGCCACCGCTCGATGTACCTGCACTCGCTGTCGGTCTGCACTGCCAACGTCGGGCAGCTGACCTTCCGGGACCGGGCGCTGCCCGTCGTGCCGATGTTCCACGCCAACGCCTGGGGCACGCCGTACGCCGCCCTGATGGCCGGGGCCGACCTGGTCATGCCGGACCGGTTCCTGCAGGCCGAGCCGCTGGTGGGCTTCATCGAGGCCGAGCAGCCGACCATGAGCGCGGCCGTCCCCACCATCTGGAACGACATGCTGCAGTGGCTGCGGGCCAACCCGGGGCACGACATCTCCTGCCTGCAGCGGGTGCTCTGCGGGGGGTCCGCCGTGCCACGCAGCCTGATCGAGGCCTACCGCGACGAGCTCGGGGTCGAGGTGCGGCAGGCCTGGGGGATGACCGAGACGTCACCGGTTGCCACCTCGGGGCTGCCTCCGCGGGGCCTGTCCGGCGAGGCGGAGATGGACCTGCGGGCGACGGCGGGACGCTTCATCTTCGGCGTCGAGGGGCGCCTCGTCGACGAGGCGGGAATGGTGCTGCCGGACGACGGCAAGGCGGTCGGAGAGGTCGAGGTGCGGGGCCCGTGGGTCACCGGCTCCTACCTCAAGGGCGCCGACCCGACCCGCTTCGACACCGACGAGGGGGGCCAGACCTGACTGCGCACGGGCGATGTCGGGACCATCGACCCCCGTGGGTATCTCGTGCTCACCGACCGCGCGAAGGACGTCATCAAGAGCGGCGGGGAATGGATCAGCTCGGTGGAGCTGGAGACCACCCTGATGGGGCACCCGGACGTGCTCGAGGCGCTGGTCGTCGGCGTACCCGATCCGCGGTGGGACGAGCGCCCGCTGGCGCTGGTCGTGCGCGCGGAAGGGTCCACGGTCGGCGCCGCCGAGCTGCGGGAGTGGCTGGCGCCCAAGGTTGCCAAGTGGTGGCTGCCGGAGCGATGGGCCTTCGTGGACGCAGTGCCGCGCACGGGGGTCGGCAAGTTCGACAAGAAGGTCGTACGCCGGTCCTACGCCGACGGGGAGCTGGCCGTCGAGACGCTCTGAGCCCACCCCGCTCAGGGGTCGAAGCGGTAGCCGGTGCCGCGCAACGTGGTGACCCATGCCTGGCCGCCGTCGCCCTCGACCTTGACCCGGACCCGCCGCACGTGCTCGGTCACGGTGGCGGGATCCTGGTAGCGCGTGCCCCAGACCGACTCCAGCAGCTGCTCGCGGGTGAAGACCTGCCGCGGGTTGCTCGCCAGGAAGGCCAGCAGCTCGTATTCCCGCGTCGTCAGCTCGATCCGCCGACTCCCGACGAAGACCTCGTGCGAAAGCGGATGGATGTGCAGGTCACCGTGCTCGATGACAGCGGCGGAGGCGGGCACCGGGCTCGACGGCGACGCCCTCCGCAGCCGGGCCCGCACCCGGGCAACCAGCTCGCGCAGGCTGTAGGGCTTCAGGACGTAATCGTCGGCGCCCAGCTCGAGGCCGACCACCCGGTCCACCTCCTCGGCCCGGCCGGTGAGGAAGATCACCGGGACGTCCGAGGTCTGCCGAATCTGCTGCAGCACACCGAACCCGTCGAGCCGGGGCATCCCGACGTCGAGCACCAGCAGGTCGACGCGGTGGGCGGTGAAGACCGCGACGGCCTCCTCGCCGTCGGCAGCCTCCAGCACGACGTACCCGTGCCGCTCCAGGCTGCGTGCCAGCGCCAGCCGCGACGCGTGGTCGTCCTCTGCCACGAGGACGGTCGCGCCAGCGGCGTGGGGGTTCGAGTCGGTCATGGCCGGCCGAGCGTACGGCGGCGGCGGCCCGTCGCGTAGAGTCGACCGCGCCCGACAGCGCCGCCTTAGCTCAGTCGGCAGAGCGATTCACTCGTAATGAATAGGTCATCGGTTCGATTCCGATAGGCGGCTCCACGCTCCGCACAGGCGGTATTGCCCTCCTCGTCGTCACCCTGCTGCCTGCGTGAGCTGCGAGACCACCCACCCGCTCGGCGTCCGTCGCCTACCGTCGGCGCGTGGTTGTGGCGGTGGCACCCGAGGTCGGGCAGGTCGTGCGGGTCCGCGGCCAGCAGTGGGTTGTTGCCCAGATCAGCGCGAGCCGGCTACCCGAGGACGAGTTGGCCGCGAGCCGCTCGCCTGGTCGGACGATTGCGACGCTGACCTCTGTCTCTGACGACGACCTGGGCGAGGAGCTCTCGGTCGTCTGGGAGATCGAGCCGGGTCGGGAGATCGTGCCGGCGGCGGACCTCCCGGACGTGATCGCCGGGGAATGGGCGGACCCACAGGAGCTGGGAGCGCTGACGGACGCCGTGCGCTGGGGCACGGTTGCCTCGGCCGACGTCAACACGCTGCAGTCTCCGTTCCGGTCCGGCATCCAGATCAAGGACTATCAGCTCGAGCCCGTCGCTAAAGCGCTGCGCATGCCGCGGGTGGCGCTGCTGGTCGCCGACGACGTCGGCCTGGGCAAGACCATCGAGGCCGGTCTGGTGGTGCAGGAGATGCTGCTGCGGCATCGCGCCCGCCGTGTGCTGGTCGTCTGTCCCGCGCCGCTGACCCTGAAGTGGCAGGAGGAAATGCTCGGCAAGTTCGGGCTGGACTTCACGATTCTGGACACGGCAGCCCTGAAGTCGCTCCGCCGTTCGCACGGCCTGCAAGCTAACCCCTTTACGGTCTTCCCGCGGATGATCATCAGCCTCGCGTGGCTGCGCACCCCGCGGGTGCAGGGCCTGCTGCGCGAGGTATTGGGCGACCGCTCGCGGCAGGTGGCCTTCTTCGACCTCTTCGTCGTCGACGAGGCGCACCACTGCGCGCCGCCCGCGCCCGTCCGTCGCCGCGGCTATGCCGTCGATAGCAAGCAGACGGTGGCGGTGCGCGCGCTCTCGGAGCACAGCCAGCACCGGCTGCTGCTGTCGGCGACCCCGCACAACGGCTACCGCGAGTCGTGGCAAGCGTTGCTGGAGCTGCTCGACCCACATCGCTTCGCCCGGGGCGTCGACCCGGACCCGCAGGCGCTGCAGGAGGTGCTCGTGCGGCGGCTGAAGGACGAGATCGTCGACGCGGACGACCGGCCGGAGTTCGCGCCGCGGCTGCCCCCCGAGGTCATCGAGATCGGCTACGACGACAGGGAGCGGGAGGGGCACCGCCTGCTGGCGGACTACGCGCGCCTGCGCACCGGGTCGCCAGTAGCCAACGACCTCGTCACCCTGCTGCTGAAGAAGCGCCTCTTCTCCTCGCCCGCCGCGTTCGCACGCACGCTGGAGCAGCACCAGCGGTCGGTGCGCGAGGCCGGGCGGGGCGGCGAGATCGAGGGACTGGACGACCTCGACTACGACCTGGCCGACGAGCCGGACGACGTGGTGGGCTCCGAGGGCGAGGGGGCCGCGCTGCTGCGGACGGCCACCGCGCTCTCGGCGCCGGCGCAGGCCGCGTTGAAGCAGCTCGCCGCCTGGTCGGCTCGGCAGGGGACACGCCCGGACAGCAAGGCTGAGCGGCTGATCGAGCGGCTGGAGTCGCTCTGCCGGCCGGGGGGAGCCTGGTCGGATGAGCGCATGGTGATCTTCACCGAATACCGCGACACCCAGACCTGGCTGGCGTCGGTGCTGAGCAGCCGCGGGCTTGGCGGCGACCGGCTGGGCCTCCTGCACGGCGGCCTGGACCCCCGCGCGCGTGAGCACCTCAAGGCGGCCTTCCAGGCCGCCCCCGGGCGGCACCCGGTGCGGATCCTGCTCGCCACGGACAGCGCCAGCGAAGGCATCGACCTGCAGGACCACTGCCACCACGTCCTGCACTACGACATCCCCTTCAACCCCAACCGGCTCGAGCAGCGCATCGGTCGGGTCGACCGCTTCGGCCAGCGGCACCCGGTGGAGGTCATCCACTTCGTCGGCGCCGGCTGGCGGGACGCTGGCGCGGGCTCCTACGAGGGGGACCTCGAGTTCCTCAGCAGGGTCGCCGCGAAGGTGGCGACCGAACGCCAGGACCTCGGCCGGGTCAACCCCGTGCTGGCTGCGGCCGTGGAGGCTCGGATGCTCGGCCGCCCGCTGCTGGAGGACCCGTTCCGCCCGAGTACGGCGCCCGCACCGCTGCTGCGGGCGGAGCGGGACCTGCGCGAGCAGGTGGTCCGGCTGCGGGAGCAGCTCGCGGATAGCACCAGGGTGCTGCACGTGGCGGCGCCGAATGTGCGCCGGGTCGTCGACACGGCCCTGCGCCTCGCCGGCCAGCCCGCCCTCGTGGACCGGGACGCCCGCCTGGTGGAGCCCCCGGAGCTGCGCCGCGGCTGGGAGCGCACCCTCGCCGGGCTCGCTGACCCGCTGGATCCCGAGGTGCTGCGCCCGTTGACGTTCGAGGCGTCGGCAGCCGGCCCCGACGTCGTACACGCCCATCTCGGTCACCCGCTGGTGGCGCAGGCCACGCGGCTGCTGCGCAGCGCGGTGTGGGGCGAGCGCAGGGTGCTCGGCCGGATCGCGGCCACGAGCGCCCCGCTGGGCGAGGAGGTGCGGGCCGGCGAGCTGCTGGTCGTGGTCTTCACTCGCCTCGTGGTGATCGGAGCGGACGGTGCGCGCCTGCACGAGGAGATCCTGCTCGGCGTGCGGGCGGTCCCCGAGGCCGGGCGCAGCCGCCGGGTGGCGATCGAGGAGCGGCGCTACGGCGCGCTGCGCGACCGGGTCGAGGCTGCGCTCGAACCGGCCGCCTGCCACCCCGCGCCCGCCGCCGTGCGGGCCAGGGTCGCCGCCGCGTGGCCCGAGCTGCGGGGGCAGCTCGCAGAGGACCTGGACCTGCGTGTCAACGCCCGCGTCGGCAGCCTCCGGCGCGACCTCGACCGGCGGCGCGACGACGAGCTGCACCGCATCGACGGCGTCACAGACCACATGCGCCGGGTGCTCACCGACGCCCTCGCCGAACCGGGCGCGGTGCAGCTGCGCCTGGATGAGCTGGACGCACCGGAACGGGACCAGCTGCAACGCGACCGGGACGCCTGGCACACCCGGCTGGATGGCCTCGACGCGGAGCATGGCCGGGAGCGCGAGGCCGTCGAGGCGCGCTACGGCGCGACGCGTGAGCTGACGTTCCCCTTCGCGGTCCTGGTTGTCGCTCCGGAGGAGCCGTGAGCGCGGGCTCGGCTGCCGCCCGCCGGCACGCCTGGATCGACCTGCTCCAGACCTCCGGTCCCTTCCTGACGGTGCCGGTGGCCGATCGCGTCTGGCCGGCCGGGCTGCCGGCGGTGCCGCCTGCGACGCGCGCCACCGTGCGGGCGGCCATGGGCGAGCTCATCGCCAGCCGGGGAGCGCGAGCGCAGTCCGTGACCGACCTGGTCCTGCGGGAGGTGCTGGGCTGGCAGGACCTGGCGCTCTCGGGCGCCGACGTCCCCGCGGTGCTGTCCGCCCCCGTGCCCGAGCACGGGCTCACCGTCAGCGCCGACTTCGCGCTGCACGTAGCCGAGACCCAGCAGGACGACGAGGTAGAGGTCGACGACCTTGGCGAGGGCGACGACTCCGATCGCGACGAGGCGGAGCCCCCGGCCGCGCCGCCCGCGACTACAGGCGGCCCCTGGCGGCTGCTGGGTCTGCGGTCCCCCTGGGGGACGCACCCGCTCACCCGCACCGTCACGCACGGCTGGGCCGCCAGTGCCGTCGACCGGTTGGCCGTGCTGCTGCGCGCCCGCGACGTTCCCCTCGGCCTGGTCACCGACGGCCGCTGGTGGGCGCTGGTCTGGGCGCCGCGCGGCCGCACGACCGGCGCTGCCGTCTGGGACGGCAGCCTTTGGAGCGAGGAACCCGAGTCGCTGCAGGCGTTCGTAGCGCTGCTCGAGCGGCGCCGCTTCCTCGGGGTGGACGACGCGGACCTGCTGCCCGCGCTGTTCGACGAGGCGTCGCGGGCCCAGGAGGAGGTGACGACCGAGCTCGGCCGCCAGGTCCGGGCCGCGGTGGAGATGCTAGTGAACAGGCTCGACGAGCTCGACCGTGAGGCCGACGGGACGCTGCTGGACGGTGTCAGCGACGACGACCTCTACGCCGGGGTCGTCACCGTGATGATGCGCGTGGTCTTCCTGCTCTTCGCCGAGGAGCGACGGCTGCTGCCCAGCGACGACGCGCGCTACGACGCGTCGTACTCCGTCGGCCGGCTCCTCGATCAGCTGCGCGAGCGGGCGAGCCTCGCCGGCGAGCAGACGCTGGAGCACCGCACCGGGGCATGGCACCGCCTGCTGGCGCTGACCAGGGCGCTGCACGCCGGGGTCGCGCACGAGGACCTGCGGCTGCCACCATACGGCGGGGGGCTCTTCGACCCGGCCCGCTACCCGTGGCTGGAGGGCGGCGCGGATGGGAGGCCGCCGCCGGTCGACGACCTCACCGTGCTGCGAATGCTGCGCGCCGTGCAGGAGGTGGAGCTGCGGGGCGAACGGCGCCGGCTGTCCTTCCGTGCGCTCGACGTGGAGCAGATCGGCTATGTCTATGAGGGTCTGCTGGAGCTGGAGGTGCGCACCGCCACCGAGCCGGTGCTGGGCCTGCATGCGCAGGGTCGCAAGGGTCAGCGCCTGCTCGGCCTGGCCGACGCGCTGGCAGCGGTGGACGCGCTCGAGGAGTGGACGGCGACGACCTACCTCGGGGAGAAGAAACTCACCCCCGTACGCCGAACCAGTGCCCGCCGCTGGCTCGCGCGGGTCGTGCCTGTCGAGGTGATGACGGGGCTCAGGCGGCAGCTGGGGCCGGAGGTGGCGGCCCGGGTGGCGCCGCTGGCCGCGCTGGTGCGCAGCGACGAGCGTGGGCGGCCGGTGGTGGTGCCGGTGGGCGGCCGGTACGTCGCCGCGTCCACGCGCAGGGCCGCGACGGGGGCGCACTACACGCCGCGGTCGCTGGCCGAGGACATCGTGCAGCACACGTTGGAGCCGCTGGCCTACCGACCCGGGCCCCTCGATGACCTCGATGCCGGCACCTGGCGGCTGCGTCCGTCGAGCGCGTTGCTGGAGCTTCGGGTCGCCGACATCGCCATGGGTTCCGGGGCCTTCCTGGTCGCGGCCTGCCGCTGGCTCGCCGACCGGCTGGTCGAGGCGTGGGACGCCGAGGGCGACCGTGAGGCCTCGCTGGCGCTCGCCGAGCGCACCGCCGGAACCGCGGACGCCGAGGTCACCGGCGTCGTGCTGCGGGCACGGCGACTGGTCGCCGAGCACTGCCTCTACGGCGTCGACATCAACCCGCTCGCGGTGGAGATGGCCAAGCTCTCGCTCTGGCTGGTGACGATGGACCGGGAGCGACCGTTCGGGTTCCTCGACGACCGCCTCGTCGCCGGCGATTCGCTGCTCGGGCTCACCTCGATCGAGCAGCTCGAGGCGCTGCACATGGACCCGGCCGCTGGGCGCGGGCTCGCGCAGCAGCCGCTGGACCTGCTGGGGCAGTGGACTGACCGGGTGCGCCAGGCGGCCGACCTGCGCCGAAGGATCACGGCGACGGCAGTGGTGACCGTGCGAGATAGCGACCGGAAAGCCGACCTGCTGCGGGCCGCGGACGAGGCCGTGCAGTCCCTGCGGCAGGTAGCCGACGCCGTCGTGGGCGCCGGACTGCAGGCGGCGGTGGGGAGCGCGCGGCACCGCGACACCGTCTTCCGGCGGCTCCAGCCCGGGGTCTGGGGTGCCGTCGACGGCGACCTCGGCGAGTGGCGGGCGCTGCTGCAGGCCGGGAACCCGCCCGGCAAAGAGGGCCGCCGCCCCCTGCACTGGCCGCTGACCTTTCCCGAGGTCTTTGTCGACCTCCCCGATGAGCGCCGCGGCTTCGACGCGATCGTGGGGAACCCGCCCTTCCTCGGCGGCAAGAAGGTCTCCGGGGTGCTCGGCGACGACTATCTCGCCGGTTTGTAGACGTGGGACGGCCATGGTCTCAAGGGCAATACCGACCTCGCGGCCCGGTTCCTGCTCCGCGCCGACCGCCTGCTTGCGTCTCGGGGGCAGCTCGGCTATGTCTCGACCAACACGCTCATCGAGGGCGACACGCTCGAGGTCGGACTGCTGCAGCTGGCCGAGCACGGCGTGGATGTCCCCCGCGGCACGTCCACCCGGCCTTGGCCCAGCGCGAGTGCCAGCCTGTCGGTCGTCGACGTCTGGACGAGCAAGGCGAGACGCTCGGCGATGGCTGTCCTTGACGGCGAGCCGGTGCCGAACCTCGGTGTCGACCTCCAGCCGTTCCTGCGCGAGACGGGCCGACTAGAGCGATTGCCTGAGAACGACGACGTGGCCTTCATCGGCTCCAACGTGCTCGGGCTCGGCTTCACCATGACCGCCGAGGCGGCGGCGGCAATGATCCAGGCCGACCCGCGGAACACCGAGGTGCTGGCGCCCTACGTCATTGGCGCGGACCTCAACCGTCGGCCCGACACGTCCGCCAGCCGCTGGATCATCAACTTCAGGGATTGGAGCGAAGCTAGGGCGGCTGAATATGCCCTTCCGTACGACCGCGTGCTGCAACTAGTCAAGCCTCAGAGAGATTTCCTGCCTGACTATAAGCGACGGGTTCGGGAGGGATGGTGGCGTTACGAGCATCAGGGACCGGCCCTATACGCACGGATCAGCGACCTAGAGCACGTGCTGGCGATTTCGCTTGTGGGCAACGTGCTGCTGCCGGTGCGGTTGCAGACCGGGCCGGTCTTCGCCCACGTCTGCGGTGTCTTCGCGCTCGATGACCTGGGCAGCCTGGCACTGCTGTCGTCGTCTGTGCACCAAACCTGGGCGGTCCGCTACACCTCGACCATGCGGACCGATATTCGCTACGCGCCCTCGGACGTCTTCCTCACCCTGCCACGGCCGGAACTGACCCGGGCCCTGCACGAGCTGGGGGCAGCGCTGGACGGCGAGCGCCGGGAAATCATGCTGGACCGGCAGCTCGGCCTGACCAAGCTCTACAACCTCGTGCACGATCCGGCGTACTCCGACCTCGACGTCCTGCGGCTGCGCGAGCTGCACAAGCAGATCGACCTCGCCACGCTGGCGGCGTACGGCTGGTCCGATCTTGACCCGCAGGTGGGGCACCATCGGACCAAGATCGGCGTGCGGTGGACGGTCTCCCCCGCCGCCCGCTTCGAGCTGCTCGACCGCCTCCTCGCGGAGAACCACGCCCGCGCGGCCCGGCAGTAGCCGGACCACTCCACGAGACCGCCGGGCGTTGACCCGCTTCTTACATGTGGCGGCGGCGCCGGCCATGCCGCGTCTCACGCTGCGGCGACCTAGCGAAGTCCTGGCCCAGGCGGGCGGACTCAGCTACGCTCGCGGTGCGGTCAATCGTCTGCCGGCGGCAACCTCGGCACCCACCTCTGAGTGGCATCAGGCGGTTGTCGCACTAGAGGGCCGCCACCCACGGGTAGGCGGCCCTCGTGGTCTGGTTCCAGGGATGAATCTTCAGCCCGTAGGACGTCAGCGCACCTGCCCCACGCCGGTAGAGCCGTGGTGCCAACGCCTCGAGGTACCGACGCTCGGTGTTGCCGTACCGGTCCGGCTCGAAGGCCTTCGCGGTGGCGGACGCTGCCGCGTCGGCCAACTGAAGCCCCTCCAGCCCGGACGGCTGCCCCAGGGCACCGCCCATCGTGTCCGTGGCTTCCCACGCGATCTGCGTGTCCGACGCCCGCAGTCGCGTCTCGTAGCCCCGCAGGGTGGCGAGCTTGAACCGCACTACGTGGGCGAGGGTGAAGCTCAACGTGTCGCCCGCGTCGCGGGCCAGCCACGACAGCCGCTCCAACAGGAACCGCAAGGTGTAGAGGTAGGAGTGGTCCTCGGTCGGGAGCCCCTGAAGGTGGCGCTTGCAGACAACCACGGTTGAGAGGGTCAGCTGTGACGCTTGGCCCAGCTGTTGAGCCACGTGCAGTCGATCCGAGTGACCCTTGATGTTCCTCCAGTGCAGGGTGTCACCCTGGGCCCGGCCCAGATCTCGCCGCAGGTCGGCCAGCAGCTGAGCGGCGACGTGGATGCCATCGTCCGGGACGACAACGGCAGACATGACGAAGTGGTCGGACGATCGGGCGGTCCACGCCCGCTGGCCGGACTCGTCGATCCACGCGTTCAGGTGCGCCACGCCCGTCCCCCGATCTTCCTGCCCAACTCCAGCTTGGAACAAGACCATACACGATGAAGAGAGCACGCCAGATGGCTCCTCTGCTACTCTCTGGAGAAAGGGACGGGTAACGTGAACGACGGGAGGAGAGCGTCATGGAGCCGAGCGATGCACCAGCGCACAAGCGCACGAAGGGGCGCAGTCCGAGTTATCCGGGGATCTCGCTGAAGGCAGCCGTCGAACGAGCGCAGGTCGTCCTGAGCCGCGAGGGCCGTCATGCGGCACCCATCGGGGCGATCACATCGCACTGGGGCTACAAGGCGCACACGACGGGTCCGGCAAGTGTCACGTACGCAGCCCTCCTCAAGTTCGGTCTGCTGCGAGCGGAAGGCTCCGGGGACGAGCGGCTTGCCAAGCTCACCGATCTTGCCGTCGAGATCCTGATGCACCCCGACCCATCGACGGCCCTACAACGCGCCGCCCTGCTGCCCCCGATCCACGCGGAGATGTGGAACGAGTTCGGCAACGACCTGCCGTCAGATGAGAACCTCCGGTACCGCCTGGTAGCCCAGCGTGGCTTCACCGAGACAGGGTTCCGCGATTTCATCCGGGAGTACCGAGAGACGGTCGCGTTTGCGCGGCTGACGTCATCGACGCTTCCTCTGCAGGGTGATGAGGTCGGCGAGGATGCCGTGGACGAGCCCATCGGGCACGAGAACCGACCCGTGGATACGCGGGAGGCCGCCGCCCATGCCGCGCTCGCCGCGTACGGAGGCAGTGTCAACGTCCTGTCCATCCCCATCCCCGTCGTCGGTGGCCCGCCGATCACTGTCCAAGGTGCTTTCCCGATCAGTGAAACGGCGTGGGCGAACTTCATGGCCGTGCTGGCCGCCATGAAGCCAGGCCTGGTGGCCCGTCCCGCCGAAGCCGACGACGCTCAGGAGTAGAGCCATGGCAGGTCCCGCTGGTCGGGCGTTGTGGGGTCACCGGTGAGGCAACCGGCTGCGCTGCTCCCTATCTGCAGCGCCGGTGAGTGCGACAAGTGGCCGCGGATGGGTGCACGAGTGGTGGAGGTTCTGGCAGTAGCGGCAGGGTCTGTACGCCGCGATCAGCGCCCTCGACCACGTGCTGGCGCTCTCTCGGGTGGGCAACGCGCTGCTGCCCATGCGGGTGCCGACCGGCCCGGTGTTCGCGCACAAGTGCGGCGTCTTCGCGCTCGACGACCTGGGCAGCATTGCGCTGCTGTCGTCGTCGGTGCACCAGGCCTGGGCGATCCGATACACGTCCACCATGCGGACCGACATCCGCTACGCGCCGTCCGACGTCTTCCTCACCGTGCCCCGCCCGGACCTCACGCCGGCGATGGAGGAGCTGGGGGCGGCGCTCGACGGCGACCGGCGGGCGATCATGCTCCGCAGAAGATCGGGCTCACCAAGCTCTACAACCTCGTGCACGACCCGGCGTACTCCGACCCCGACGTCCTGCGGCTGCGGGAGCTGCACGCCGAGATCGACCTGGCCACGCTCGCGGCGGTGGAACAGCGACTCCTGCCGGTCAACGCCCTGCTCGGGCTGGCCAGCCCCGGCGACGACCGGGTCGGACTGCTCGCGGCGGCGGGCTTCCGGGTCGTCGGGATCGAGGTACCGGTGACCGGCACCCTGGGCAAGGTCGTCGTCGATGTGGTGCTGGCCCGGGCCGCGGACGGGACCGTCCTGGTGTGCGAGGCCAAGAGCGGCCGGGGCATCGATGACGAGCAGGCACGGAAGTACGGCGCGCTGACGGTGGTCGACGTCGTCCAGCAGGTCGGCATCACGAGCGCTGTCACCACGCTGCGGATCGGCGTCGTCTACGCGACCCTGGCACTGCACCGCGACACGATTGCGGGTCGCCTTGAGGACCTCGCGCTTGCCGTGCCCGTCGCGGTGCTGGGCGCGTCCAGCCGTCGCGTGGGCCTCGTGGTGACGGCGCCGGCGGGTGTGGGCGGGCACCCGCTCGCAGGGCTCTTCCCGGACGACCTGGAGCTTCCCGCCGCGTTGCCGCGGCCACTGCGCATCGACCACGAGAGCCCCGCCGACGCCGTACGGCCGCTGGTCGTGGCCGAGGTGACCGCAGCGATGAGCCGACGCGAGACTGAGGTGGGTATTCGATCGCTGACCGAGCGGGTCTGCCCCCAGTCGGTGCTCTTCGGGACGGGCGCGAGGAACCGGCTGCGGGGCACGGTCGACGACATCGCCCGACACCTGCCCGACGAGCTCTCGGTGGCGGTCAGCTACCTGCCACGCAGCGGCGCCCGCGATGCGGCGGTGCTCCAGCTGCACGAGACCCCCGAGACCGCGGATCCGCGGGGGCGCACCCAGAAGTACCAGGCGCTGGACCGGCGTCGCGCGCGGCGCGCACCCGTGCAGAGCGACGGGCAGTTCGAGCTCCTCGACGAGCTCGGGCTCGAGCCGGCCGTCGGACCGGAGGACGATGATGGGGCGGGACCGGTCACTCGACACCGCCCGGCGGCGACGGAGGAGGCGAGCGTGGACCGGACTGAGCTGGCCGAGGTGCTGCCGTCCTCCCGGAGCGAGTCGGCGCTGCGGACGGTCGTGCTGGAGGCGCACAGCGACGACCCGCCCGCGCTGCTCTCGCAGCTCGACGGGGTCACGGGTGTCACGGCGACCGAGGACGCCCACCTGCACCGGCTCAGCAGCCCCGAGGGCGAGATCTTCGCCGACACCGTGGACCCGCGCTTCTGGAGCCTGCACACCCGCATGACCGACTCGTTCGTGAGCCGCATGGTCCAGCCCGCGGTCCAGCGCCGGCGGGACCTCGACCGGCTGTGGTTGCCCACCCAGCACCTCACCGCGGCGTGGCCCGACGCAGAGCGCACCGGGGTGCACGTGGCCTTCGACGCGCGCGGCCTCGACCCGGGGGGCGCCACCTCGGCCACCCTGCTCAAGCTCACCGGCCGGGAGGTCGGCGGCACCCTCGCCCTGCTCTCTCGGCTGCCCGACGCCGGTCAGGGAGTGCTGTCCTCAGTGGACGGGGTCCAGCTGCGGGTAGAGGACCCGGACTCGGGTCACGTCGACGAGGCGGTGAACCGGGGCGGCACCTTTGTGGCGCGGGGCGACTCCTTCGCGCTGCACCAGGCGTTTGTCGCCGACGTGCTCCGCCGCTACCGCACGCTCGTCGAGACCCTCGAGGAGCGCCGCCTGGCCTTCGTACCTGGTAGCGACCCGGAGGGAGGCGGTGAGTTGCGGGGCGACGTCGTCTCGCTTGCCTTCTCCCGGCCGATCAGCGACCTGCAGCACTGGCTCGACGAGCTGCTCAGCAGCCGGGAGCCCTTCCGGCTGTGGGGCCAGCCCGAGATCGACGCCGATGGCGTCGCCTCGGTGGAGGTCGTGGACCTGCATGTGGGACAGCGGCTCTCGATCGACGTCACGGTGGACGGAATGCGGCTCTACCTGCCCGAGGGCACCTGCGGCAACACCGTGGTGCGCCTGGTGAGCAACCTGCAGCACCGGTTCGACAACCGCCTGACGTTTACCGAGCCGGCGCTGCAGCAGCTCCTCGAGGGCGGACCCGTCGGTGCCGCGAGCGCCGGTGCGGGGATCTGACGGCGGTGCGTGAACCCAACGAGGGCGTTGTCCCACTCACGCAGGGTGAGTGAACATCAGCTGCCCGCGATGGGCAGCTGCAGCCCCTCCTATCAGCTCGTTCGGCTGGCTGAGAGAGCCGCCCGTGGGGTCAGCCCAGGCGATCTCTGTCGTGGTCGCTCGGAGCACGAGTCGCCGTACTACGCCCACCCCTCAGCCCGACTACAGGTGGAACAGCGGTTCCTCCCCGACAACAAGCGGACCGGCCGGCCGGTCCGAAAGATCCGGGCCGCCCGGCAGCACCGTCGCCTACCGGTACACGTCGCTCCGGTGGTCGATGTGCACTATGTCGACGCGGGAGCCGGCCTCGTCGAGGCCGTAGATGATGCGGTAGCTGCCGCGCCGCGCCGAACGCAGGCCGCTGAACCGACCTTGGAGCGCACCTCCAAGCCGGTAGGGGTCTTCCGCCAGGGCACCGAAGATGAACTCGACGCACGCCGCTGCGGCCTTCTCTGGCAGCCGCGCGAGGTCCCGTTCGGCGCGAGCGGAGATCCGGACCTCCCGCGGAGGGGTCACCGAGAGGAGTAGCGGGCCCGCACTGCGGCGGTGTCGGCGGTCCGGCCGGCTGCCAGGTCGGCAAGGCCCTCCGCGACCGCTTCCTGGGCGCCCGGTCGGGTCAGCAGATCGATGGTCTCCTCCAACGCTGCCAGGTCGTCGGCCGAGACCAGCACGGCTGCCGTGCGCCCGTGCCGGGTGATCGTGACGCGGTCATGGGTGCGCTCGACATCGGACACGTACTCCGAGAGCCGATTCTTGGCCTCAGCCAGGGGGACCGTCGTCATGCGGCTACTATAGCCAGAAGTCGGGCTACAGGTGATGCCCTCTCCAGCTGATCCACGCACGAGGCGCGGCTGGAGCGCGACGGTCAGCTCATCCGAGGGGAGGGACAGGGCCGCAAGGCACACGTATGCCGGGTCCCCGCTTGCCCACGGTGGCGCAGCCGGCGTCGCTGTTCGTCGTACCCCCCGCCTATGGTCGCGGCCGAGGAGGACTGATGACCGAGACCACGTCGTATGACGTCCGCGCCGAGCTGGAGTCCCTGCTCGAACGGGACCTCGTCGGCCCCTGGGACGGGGCGGAGGAGGAGCTGCCGGCAGGCAAGACCCCCGGTGAGCGCTATGTCCTGGGGCGCCTGGTGCCACGGCGGCCAGAGGGCGCAGAGCCGGTCGCCAGCCTGGCCGAGGCGGACGACGACGGCGTTGAGGACAGGCCCGAGCTCGTCGCCGACGAGGGGCTCGACCTGGACGCCGACGCCGACGAGACCCCGCCGGCGGCCGCGGTACGCACGCGGGCCATGGCGGCCAGCTCGATCGGCCTGTCCTTCTCCCTGGCCGCCGACGTGGACGCCGTCCTCGTCGCCGCGGACTGGGGGCGGTATGAGCAGGGGCCGTCCGAGACGCAGCAGACGCCCACCGGACGGCCAGCGGTCGTCTGGCGGCGGGCGGCCGCCGGCGGGAGCGTGCGGGTGCCCACCAGCGAGGAGGTGACCGGCCGGGAGGGCGTGCCCGACGCGGAGTCCGAGCGCGTGACGTTGCGCTGGAACGTCCGGCACCGCGGTGGTCGCAGGGTCGTCGAGGTCTTCCTGCTCAATGGTCAGGAGGACCTCCAGCAGAGCCCCGACCGGCACCGGCTCTACCAGGCCACGGTCTCCGTGACCGCTGTGGATGGCCACCGCGCCCTCTTCCTCGGCCACAACGACCCCGACTATCCGGAGCCGCGACGCGAGGCGGATCCCGAGCTGCGACACCTGGCGCTGCAGCACCGGTCACAACGGCTCTACGCCACCGGCAGGCTGTGCGCGGTCGACGCGCACGTGCGGGTGGATGAGCTGCGCGCCTGGCGGCTGCGCACGACGTGCTTCCCTGCCGCGGAGGTGTCCCTCGTGGAGCCGGGCACCATTCCCGGCGCCGTCCTCGACATGGCCCGCCTCGGCAGCCCCGACCTCGACCCCGACGAGCTGGCGCACGGGCTCCGCCCCCTGTCCTCGCTCTACACGGCCTGGCTCGCCGAGCAGGAGGGTCGGCTGGCCACCGACCCCGAGGTCAAGAGTTACTCCGACGTCGCGGAGCCCGCGCTGGAGCGGGCCCGCGCCGTGGCCGCGAGGCTTGACCGAGCGATCGATCTCCTGCGCGCCGACCCGGTGGCACTGGAGGCGTTCCGTTTTGCCAACCAGGCCATGGCCCGGCAGCGGGTGCGAAGCGAGCTCGTACGCGCCCGCGCGGCCCGGCCGGAGGCCAGCGTCGCCGAGCTTCTCAAGGAGCTGAACACGCCGCGTAACCACAGCTGGCGTCCCTTCCAGCTCGCCTTCGTCCTGCTCTGCCTGCCCGGCCTCACCGACCCCGGACACCCGGACGCGCACCGGGGGGAGCTGACCGCGGGTGAGGCTCAGCTGCTGTTCTTCCCCACGGGGGGCGGCAAGACCGAGGCGTACCTCGGCCTGACCGCCTTCACCATGGCTATCCGCCGCTTGCAAGGGCCTGTCGGGACGGGCAAGGACCGCAGGGAGGGTCACGACGGCGTCGCCGTGCTGATGCGCTACACGCTGCGCCTGCTCACGGCCCAACAGTTCCAGCGGGCGACCGCGCTGGTATGCGCGGCCGAGCTGCTGCGCCGGGAGCGGCTCGACGCCGGGGATCTCCGCTGGGGGGCCACGCCGATGCGCGTCGGCCTGTGGGTCGGCAGCAGCGTGACGCCCAATTCCTACGACGACGCCGAGCGGGCGCTGGTCGACGCGGCGGCGCGGGCCGGTGAGGGCCAGGTCGGGGGGCTGCTGCAGTTCGCCGCCTGCCCGTGGTGCGGCACCCCCCTTGACCTCGGGCGGGACGGCAAGGCCGACAAGGTCGAACGCCGGATCCGCCTGTTCTGCGGCGATCCCGACGGCCGGTGCGCCTTCTCGCCCCGGCACAGCAGGGACGGCCTGCCGGTGCTCGTGGTGGACGAGGAGATCTACCGGCTCGTGCCGTCGCTGGTCATCGCCACCGTGGACAAGTTCGCCCAGCTGCCGTGGAAGTCCTCGACAGCGCAGCTCTTCGGGCTGGTCAGCAGCCGGTGCGAGCGGCACGGCTATCGGAGCCCCGAGATGCGCGAGTGGTGCGGACACGGGGGCCATCCCCGCCGGGGCGCGTACCCCGGCGTACGCCCTGAACCCGTGGGCGTGCTCTTGCGGCCACCCGATCTGATCATCCAGGACGAGCTGCACCTCATCTCCGACGCACTTGGCTCGATGGTCGGGCTCTACGAGACGATCGTCGATCGCCTGTGCAGCCGCCCGGACGGGGCGGCCTGGATCCGCCCTGCACTCGTCGCGTCCACCGCGACGGTCCGGCGGGCCGGAGCGCAGGTGCGCCAGGTCTTCGCCCGCTCGTTGACGGTCTTCCCGCCCCCGCTGATCGACGCCGGTGAGACGTTCTTCTCCCGGCGCGTCCCGCCGTCACCGACGACGCCCGGGCGCCGCTACCGCGGCGTGCTGGCCCCAGGTGAGCGGCTGACCGCCGTCGAGATCCGGGTCGCCACCGCTCTGCTCGAGTTCGGTCAGTTGCTCCTCGACCAGCACGGTGCCGCCGCCGACCCCTACCTCACTCTGGTGGACTACTTCACCTCCACCCGTGAGCTCGCGGGAATGCGGCGACTGGTCGAGGACGACGTCACGGACCGGCTCAACCGACCGGGTGCGCTGGTGCGGCGCAGAGCACCATCGGTAGCGGAGCTGACGAGCCGGATGGCCAGCAGCAAGATCACACAGTCGCTGGCCGACCTCGAGCGGGCCTTCGACCCGACCCAGGACAGCACCTCGGCGCGCCGGGAGCTCGCTGAGCTCCGCAAGCGCGACCGCGGCGCATGGGAGAAGGTGGCCAGACTCGCCCGGCCCGTGGATGTCCTGCTGGCGACCTCCATGCTGCAGGTCGGCATCGACATCCAGCGGCTCGGGTTGATGCTCGTGACCGGGCAGCCCAAGAACATGGCGGAATACATCCAGGCCAGCTCGCGGGTGGGGCGTTCCACGTCCGCGCCCGGTCTGGTCATCACGCTCTATCAGTGGAGCCGGCCCCGGGATCTGGCCCACTACGAGCAATTCGGTTATGAGCACGCGACATTCGGCCGGCGGGTCGAGGGGCTGACGACCACGCCGTACAGCGAGCGGGCCCTCGACCGAGGGCTGGCTGGGCTGCTCGTCGCGGCGGCCCGACAGTCTTCCCCGCAGGCCCTACCCAACCTCGGCGCGCAGACCGTCCCGCTCGACGCCGCGCACGTCGGTGGTCTGATCGAGCACCTGCGGCGGCGCGCCGAGACGGTGACGGAGTCCGCGCCGGCAGCGCAGGCGGTTGCCGACCGTGCGCAGGTGCTCTTCGACGCGTGGCTGCTGAAGCGGGCGAAGCTCTCCGGGGGTCAGCTGGGCTACGAGGCCGACGCGACAGGAGCCGCCGCCGGCCTGTTGCAGCGCCCAGACGACGAGCGCTGGCGCACCTGGACCGCGCCGCTGAGCCTCCGGGACGTCGAGCTGGAGGTGCTCCTGCAGTTGAGGGCGAGCGACACCAGTGTCGAGTCCGCGCCGGAATGGGACTTCTCTGCCACGCCGCGGACCCGGTCGTGAGGCCGAACGACGGGGCCAGGCCGACACGCATCGGGCAGGCGCGACCGAGCCAGCTGCTCACGGCGTCGGGGGTCGGAGCCGTCGTGGACCTCCCCGGCATGAGCGTGGTCGTGCGCGGCCTTGACGCCTGGGGGAGCGTCGGTGGCCCGGTGATCACTGAGCCGCGGCTTCTCGATCAGGTGCGCGGGGTCCTCGGTGAGAATGTGGGGCAGCTGCGGGCCGCCCCGGCGGACGCCAGGGCCGCCGACGACGCGTTCACCCGCGTGGGGGTGCCGGTCACGACGTTCCCTCGCTGGTTGCGGTGCCCCGCGTGCCACGAGCTCTGGGCGCTCGACGGCGTGGACCAGCTGGAGCTGATCCACCGCTGGGGAAGGCGACCGGATCTCGCCAAGTGGGTGCACACCCACTGCCCGAAACAGGGCAACACTGCTGCGGGGCGCCGGCGGGCGTGCATTCCCGCCCGCTTCGTCGTGGCCTGCGACCGGGGGCACCTCGACGAGTTCCCCTACAGCGCCTACCTGCACGCGGGGCAAGGGGAGACGTGCCCCGGGCCTCGCATCATGATGAACGACGCAGGCAGCACGTTGGGACCCCGCGTGACGCTCAGCTGCCAGGCGTGCGACAGCAGACGCAACATCTCCGAAGCCGCGGGCACCCGTGGCGCGGCGCACCTCCCGCGCTGTCGTGGTCGGCACCCGCATCTGCAGACCTTCTCGGCCTGCGACCGGCCGCTCAAGCTCATGGTGCTGGGCGCGTCGAACATGTGGTTCGGCGTCACGGCGAGCGCCCTTCACCTGCCCGAGGTCGATGGGCTCAGCGGGCTCGTACGCACGCACTGGGACGTGCTGTCGGTCCTGCCGACTGTGGAGGCGATCGCCGCCGTAGTCAGCGTGAGCAGGCCGCTCGATGCCCTGGCTGATTTCCCCGCGCAGCATGTGCTCGACGCTGTTGCCGCCGAGCGGGCCCGCCGCACCAGTCCCGAGGGCGCCGGCACACCCGACGATGTCCCGAGCCTGTTGACCGCGGAGTGGGAACTGTTCAGTCACCCCACCACGACCGACGAGGACGACGACTTCAGGGCCGCGCCGACCGCGAAGCCCGATGGGCTTGGGGGGTTGCTCGAGCAGGTCGTGCAGGTGAGCCGCCTGCGAGAGGTCCAGGCCCTGCTCGGCTTCACGCGCATCGACGCGCCCGGTCGGGGCGAACTGGAGCCCGCGCACAGGGTGCCGCTGAGCATGGCTCCCCCCGCGTGGATTCCCGCAGTCGAGCGGCGCGGCGAGGGGATCTTCCTCCAGCTGCGGGAGGACAACGTGGCCACGTGGGCCGCGTCTGTGGCGGAGCACCCGCACGCGCAGGCACTGCGGGCCGCCTATGCGCGGTGGCTCGATCGGCGCGGACGGACACCCGACCCCGACTTCCCCGTGCCGCGCTATCTCCTGCTCCACACGCTCAGCCACACCCTTCTCCGGGAGGTCGCGCTGGAGTGCGGCTACTCCTCGGCGAGCATCCGCGAGCGCCTCTACGTCGGGACCCCGGACGCTCCCACTGCGGGGATCCTGCTCTCTACGGCCGCCAGCGACAGCGAGGGCACGCTCGGGGGGCTGGTGGCGCTCGCTAACCGCGCCTTCCTCGGTCCGCTACTCACCCGCGCGTTGGAGAGCGCCCAGGCCTGCTCCTCCGATCCCCTGTGCGCCGAACGTCTGCCCGATGCCTCGTCCGACGCGCTCCACGCCGCTGCTTGCCACGCATGCCTCTTCGCCAGCGAGACCAGTTGCGAGAACGGCAACCGCTGGTTACACCGCGGCGTCGTGGCCGACGTCGCTGATGGGCTGGCATTCCTACTGTGACGGACTGGGAAGCGGTGGTGCAGGGCTGGTGCGAGCAACTGCCGCAGGGGGTGCTGGACGCCTTGGCGACTGTTGCTCTGGCCGGACCAGCGCTGGTGGCCCAGACACTGCAGGGCGCATCCTCTGCGCCGGTCCTCCGGGCGGCGCAGCTCACACGGGAGGCGGTGGAGGCCGGGGAAGGCCCCTACCTGGCGGGGCTGCTGCGCGGGGTTCGGATGGCCAAGCCCGATGTCCCAGCGTTGCGGGCCGTATGGACCGGACCGGAGTCTGCAGCGGCGTCCGGACGGCTCACCCTTGCCGTCGTCGCGGACCTGCTCAGCGAGGCCGCGGATGAGGTGCTGCTGGTCAGCTATGCGGCATACCCGGCCCCCGACATCGTGGCGGCCCTGACCGCGGCCGTCGCCCGCGGGGTCTCCGTCACGCTTCTCCTCGAGCGGGAAGGCGATGCGCCCGACGGTTTCCACGGCCACGCCAACCCCTTCGCCGGGGTGGTGGCGACTCGACTGCGGTGGCGTCGCCAGGACCGGCCCGAAGGGGCGAGCTTGCACGCGAAAATGGTGGTGGTCGATCGGCGGGTGGCGCTTGTGGGCAGCGCCAACATCACGAGCAGCGCCATGCTCAAGAACCTGGAGTGCGGACTCCTGGTCCGTGGCGGGAGCGTGCCCGCTGAGCTGGTCCGTCACGTGCTCGGCTGCAGTGAGTTCGCGCCGGCCGGTCCGACGTCGTAACAAGCTGAGGAGTCGACCGGCTATCCGCCGGTGATCATCTGCAAGAAGCAGCGCGACAGGTATCTGGCCCAGAAGTCCGACAATGGCGATCATGGTCCCCTCGGGGAGCTGATCGCCCGAGCCATGCTCGACAACCTCACCCTCTTCATCGTCCCGAACGTCGCCGGCCCGCGCGACTGGTCCCGCTCGCGGCCCTCGCCAATGGGAGGTTCTCCGTAACGGCCCTCCGTCAGGTCGCCCAGCGCGGACGACGTGATTTCGGTGCGGGACTCGATGAGATCTGGCGCAGTTCGCGTAAGGCGGTACCGGTGTGTGAGAAGGCGAAGCACTCGCGGCGACCGAAGGCCACTGACTGATGACGTACGACATCGAGGTCAGTGCCGACACCAGGATGCCCTCGCCAGGGTCGCGGGAGGCTTGGGCGGAGTGTGACTCCACACCAGGCGCTTTCGCTCCCCGGGAGTGAGTTCGCCGTGATAGCCGGGCTCGGTCGGAGCCCTAGCCGGCACGGCGGCGGCCGGCGGAGCGGTGGCGCAGCAGACCCAGACCCAGGCCGAGGGCGACGGCGAGCAGGGCCAGCGCGCCGAGACCTGCCGGCAGGCCGGTGGCGGCCAGCGAGCTGGAGGGGCGGGCCGCCGGTGCGGGGGCCGCCTGCCGCGCTGCGAGCGGAGCCGCCGGCCGGGCCGCCGTCCCCTTCCGTGCCCCCCGGGACGCCCCCGCCTTCGATGCGGCGGCCGTCGCCGCGCCCGCCGCCGGCGTACCGGTCGACGTCGACAGCGCCGGGCAGGCGGTGACCGTCCCCGTCGTACCGAAGGCGGTGCCGTTGCAGTTGCCGAAGGCGTCCTGTGCCTCGCCCGCCGCGACCGTCGTGCCGGGTGCCGTCGCGCCGGTGATCGCGACTCCGGACACCCGGCCGCCGGCGACGTCGGCGGGGCGGAAGGTGATGTCGCTGTTGTAGGCGGCGGCCGGGTAGCCCACGTGCAGGCTGCCGGCCGACGGTGCGGTGACCGCCAGCCGCAGCGACGGGGTGACGGTGAACGGCGACGAGGTGAGCGTGTAGTGGTTGGCGGTGACCAGCATGTCGTAGCTGCCGAGGGTCGCGTCGAGCGGCACCTCCCAGTGGGCTGTGTAGATACCGTTGCCGTCGACGCCCCAGTAGATCTGGGTGCCCAGGTCGTCGGTGACCGGGGTCCAGGCGCCCCCCACCATCCGCCGGATGGTGACAAAGGCGTGGCCCGGTGAGGTGGCCGTGTCGACCGGCAGGTCGAGGCCGCCGGGACCGCCCTGCCACCTGTAGACCGCCTGCTGCAGCCGCTGGGTGGTGGCCGGCTGCGCCGTCGCGGTGGCCGTCGTCACGCCCGTCCCGGAGGGCGCGGTGCCGGCGGCGGTGACGCCGTTGCGCAGGTCCATCGGTCCGGCGGCGGGGCAGCGGCGCCGGATGCCAGCCGCTTGCCGAGATCGGTGAGCACGTCGAGCAGGCGGTAGGAGGCGAACTCGCCGTACATGCTGGAGCCGCCCTCGTAGTGCTGGGCCTGATATTCCTCCGGGGTCGTGAAGTAGGACAGGTACTCGTTGGCGAGCCCCGCGATGACCACGTGGTTGATCCCCAGCGAGGCCACCGCGGGCAGCAGGGCGGCGCGCAGCCGCTGGCCCATGGTCACGGTCATCTCGCCGGGGATGCTGGCAATGGCTCGGTCGCCGATCCGCAGCACCAGCAGCGGTACGGCGACGGGCACGCTCGGTGCCATGCCGGCGGTCATCGCGACGGTGTCCGGCAGGGCGAGGCGGACCTGGATCTTGTCGCCCTGACCGGGCGTGGCGACGTTGTCCGCCGGCAGGTGCTGGCCCTCGAACTGCTGGCCGGTCGTCTCGTAGAGCGGCCCGCGGCCCTCCTCGCTGCCGGTGAACAGCGGCAGGCCGGCGACCGGGTCGTCGGCGGTGGGCCCGCCGCCGCTGGTCGGCTGGGCGGCCATCCTGGTCTGCGTCCACCGGCTGCCGAGGGCGAGCGAGGAGGACATGTCCTTGCCCGCCGTGCGCCAGGCGGTGAGGAATGCCTGCGCCTCCACGCCCCCGACGTAGTCGGCGTCGGCCGGCCCGCTGTGCGCGATGCCGGCCGTCTGGTCGCCCTCGTCGCCGTTGCCGTAGGCGCTCGATCTCCTGCGTCGCAGCCACTCCGCCCTCCCGCCGCAGGGTGTCCTCCACGACCCGGTCGGCGGTGCCGTGGTGGTCGGCGTTGTAGTACAGCCAGGTCGCCTTGTTCACCGTCCCGTGATCGGCGAACGTCTCCCAGGTCCCGACGGGGACGCTGCGGCCGCCGACGGTCTTGTCCACCCGCAGCAGCTGCACGTCGGGGTCGATGGTGTCGACGTAGCCGCCGGGGTCCTGCGCGACCGTCCCGGCGCCGTAGGGCTCGCTCACGCCGTAGTCGGCGAGGTGCGCCTCCAGGCTGCGGTTCTGCGTGAGGCCGACCAGCTGCGTCGACCCCCAGCCCGCGGTGCCCGGCGCGAGGTGGGCATTGGCTCGCCGCAGGGCCAGCGCGAGCTGCCGCACCTCGAAGGCGTAGAGCACCGGATCCAGTGCGCCGGTGACGTTCTGCTGAGTCAGGGTGCTGGTGGTCATGAAGACCGTGTTGTACGTCGTGTAGTTGCTGTACCCGCTCGGGGCGGCGTGGGTGTGGCTCGCCGAGTCCAGCACGTTCTGCGGGGTGAAGCCGAGGTCGGCGACCTGGCTGATGGCGTCGAGCAGCATGCCGCCGGCGTGCCATTCATGTCCTCGGCCACCAGCGCGTACTTCTGGCTGCCCTCCTGCAGCACGATGGCGCGGGCGTAGATGCGGGTGTTCACTCCGGTGCCCAAGGCGGAGGACTCGACCCAGCCCTGGAAGTAGTGGCCGGTCGGCGGCGTGATGTCGGCGCGACCCACCCCGACCATGAGCGGCGGTGCGGCGGCGCCGGCCGCCGTGTCCCTGCTGCCCGCCAGGCCGATGCCGGCGATCGCCAGCAGGCCGGCCAGCAGCAGCGGCAGCCGGCGTACCGCGGCCGGTCTGGTCATGGACGGTGCGCGCATCGAGGTCCCCTCGCTCGTCCCGGGAAGCATCCCCGGTGCGGACAGCATGCGGCAGCCTCGTCCCAGGCAGGTGCGAACGCCGCACGTGGGGGTTGCAAGCCACGTTGTAGGTCGGCCCGCCACCTCCAAGCAAAGCGGCTATTGGCTTGTAGGTTACCGATGTGGACGCGCGTGACTACGTATCCCCCGCCTGGGGCCGCCCGGTCAGCACGGGCGGCCGGTTCGGGTACGTCGCGTTCAGGCCGGCACCGCTGCCTGCCGAGCTGGCTCTGGACGGTCCAACCGTGCTGGCGCTGTCCGACGCGGACGCGGCGCTGGGTCGCCTGGCCGGAGCTGGACGCTTGCTGCCGGACCCCCACCTGCTCGTGACTCCGTATCTGGCGCGCGAGGCAGTGGCGAGCAGCCGCATCGAGGGGACGCAGGCAAGCCTGTCCGACGTCTTCGAGGCGAACGCCAGCGACGCTGCTCCCAACGAAGATCTCCAAGAGGTCCGTAACTACATCGCGGCCGTCGAGCACGGGATCGCCCGGCTGGCGGAATTGCCGTTGAGCATGCGGCTCCTGCGCGAGTGCCATGCCGTGCTGTTGTCCGGCGTTCGGGGAGCGGAGAAGACCCCCGGCGAGGTACGGCGGACCCAGAACTGGATCGGAGGTGCTGCGGCCACGGTCACCGACGCCTCCTTCGTCCCGCCTCCGCCCGAGGATGTGGGTCAGACGCTGCAAGCGTGGGAGCACTACGTCCACGATCCGCACCCCCGCCTGCCGCTGCTGGTACGCAGCGCCCTGCTGCACTATCAATTCGAGACCATCCACCCCTTCCTCGACGGCAACGGTCGACTCGGGCGCGTGTTCGTCGTCCTGCACCTGATGGAAAGCCAGCGCATCACGGCCCCGCTGCTCTACCTGAGTGCTCACCTGGAGCAGCATCGGTCGACCTACTACGAGCGGCTGCAGGCACTGCGTGAGCGCGGCGAGGTCCAGGAGTGGCTGCAGTTCTTCCTGCAGGCCATCTCCTCGCAGGCCGCTGACGCGGTCTCGCGCGCAGAAGACCTGCTCGACCTCCGCGAGGACTTCCGCGACCGACTGCGCGGCAGGCGGAGCCGGGTCAACGAGGTGATCGACCTGCTATTCGGTAACCCCGTACTGACCGTGAGGGTGGTGGTTCAACAGCTTGCCGTGACGCCCCAGGGTGCGACGCTGCTGTTGCGTCAGCTGGTCGGCGCTGGCGTCCTCACCGCGCCGAGCACGGGCCCCGGACGGCGGGGGCGGTACGTCTGCCCGTTGCTGTTGGACGTCCTCTTGCGGTGATCGCGCCCGGGGTCGGTCGCTGGGCCGTCCGCCCAGGTCGCCGGAGCTGGCACGCTGCTGACCATGACCGACCTGCCGGCCCAGATCGCCGACCTGCCGACGCCAGCCCTGCTTGTGGAGCGCGACGTCTTCGACGCGAACCTCGCCGCGATGGCGGCGGTGCTGCCGGGCGACCGGTTGCGGCCGCACATCAAGGCGCACAAGTGCACGGAGCTGGCGCGGCGGCAGCGCGACGTCGGCCACCACCACTTCACCGTCGCGACGATCCGGGAAGCCGAGGGCATGCACGCTGCCGGCCTTGGCCAGGACCTGCTGCTGGCCAACGAGATCCTCGACGCCCGGCGGATCGGCGCCCTCGTCGAGGCTGGCGCGCGGGTCGCGGTCGCCGTCGACTCGGCGCAGACGGTCGCGGCGGCGGCTGCTGGCGGGGTGCGGGAGGTCGTGATCGACGTCAGTGTCGGGCTTCCCCGCTGCGGGTGCCACCCCGAGGCCGCCGGCGGTCTGGCCCGGGCCGCCCGCGATGCCGGCCTGCAGGTGCGTGGCGTGATGGGCTACGAGGGCCACCTGATGATGGTCGAGGAGCCCGCCGACCGCGCCGCCCAGCTCGCCGACTCGATGAAGGGGCTCGCTCTGGCGGCCGAGGAGGTCGGGGGCGAAATCGTCTCCAGCGGCGGCACCGGGACCTTTGCCGAGCATGCGGTCCTCGGCGTCGCGAACGAGGTGCAGGCCGGGTCCTACGCCCTCATGGACACCTACTACGGCAAGCTCGGGCTGCCCTTCGGCCAGGCGCTGACCATCCTCGGCACGGTCATCTCCGCCGGCGGCTATGAATGGGCCGTGGCCGACGTCGGCCTGAAGAGCCACGGAATGGATCACGGGGACCCGTCCATCCCTGGGCACGCCGTGTGGTTCCTCTCCGACGAGCACACCATCTTCGCCAACACCGTCGAGCAGGGGTCGCCGTCCCCGGTGGTCGTCGGCGACCGGGTGCGCGTGCACCCGGCGCACGTCGACCCGACCGTGGCCATGCATGCGGACATGTGGCTCGTCGACGGCGACCGCGTCCTGGAGCGCTGGCCGGTGGACCTGCGCGGCTGGTGAACCGTGGCGGTCGGCTCGCGCGGGGCCTGCACAACGGCTGCCCAACACCTCAAGCAAGCGATTGACCGGGGCGGTCGACGTACGCAGAATCCTGCTGCATGGCAGACGAGCGGCAGCCCGACCGACGTGGGGAGCTGGTGCTGTCGGCCATCCGTGCCTTCGCGCGGGAGGGCGTGCCGCACGCGACCACCCGGGTCATCGCGCAGGAGGCCGGCGTGAACGTCGCGACCCTGCACTACCACTTCGGCGGCAAGGACCAGCTCGTCGCCGCGGTGATGGAGGTGGTGAGCCGCCAGCACGCCGACATCGTGCGGGGGGCCGTCCCGACCGACGCCGGCTTGGAGGACGGGTTGGTGCTGGGCCTGACCAGGATGTGGCCCTACCTGCGGGAGACCGAGACGCTGCAGCTGCTGTCCTACGAGCTGACGACATCGGCGCTGCGGCACGACGACGCCGACGTCGGCCGGGGGATGGCGCGGGCGCAGTACGGCGCCTACCTCGACGCGACCAGGGACGTGATCGGGGAGATCCTCGACCACAGCGGACAGCGGATCGCGGTGTCGCTGGACGACCTGTCGGCGTACGTCGTCGCGGGGCTGGACGGGATCATCCTGATGTCGCTGGTGGACCCGGTGCGGGCCGAACGGCAGCTCGAGCTGTTCGTCAGCTCGGTGATCGTGCTCGCGGACGCGCAGCCGCCGATGCGGACCATCGAGACCGTCCGGGTGCCGGTGGTCCCGCGACCGCGACGCCGGCAGCCGGCATGACCGTCGAGCGCACGGCCGAGGTGGTCGTGGTGGGAGCCGGGTACGCCGGGGTGACGGCCGCGACCCTGTTCGCCGACGCCGGCGTGGACGTCGTGCTGGTCGAGGCCCGCGACCGGGTCGGCGGCCGGGTGCACACCCGGGTGCACGATGTCGGCGGCGTGCCCGTCGCCATCGACCACGGGGGCCAGTGGGTCGGCCCGACGCAGCGCAGGATCCGCGCCCTGGCCACCCGGGTGGGCGCGCGGCTGTTCCCTACCCACGTGGCCGGCCTGCACAGCGAGTGGTGGTCGGGGCAGCTGCACACCTACACCGGTCCGATGGCGAACGGCGAGCCCGAGGTCGCCGCCGAGGCCGTCGGCGCCGCGCTGGAACTCGACCTGATGGCCCTGACGATCGACCCGGCGGCGCCGTGGGAGGCCGAGGACGCAGCCGAGTGGGACGCGGTCACCGTCGAGAGCTGGCTGCGGGAGCAGGACTTCGAGCACCCCAACACCATTGAGGCGATGCGCCTGATCGTGCGCACCGTGCTGACCCAGGAAGCCTGCGACGTCTCGCTGCTGCACCTGCTCTTCTACATCCGGTCCGCCGGTGGCACCTTGCAGCTCTACGGCCAGGACGGCACCGCGCAGGACGCCCGCGTCGTCGGCGGTGCCCAGGCGATCGCGGACGCGCTCGCCGCCGCGCTCGGTGACCGGGTGCTGCTCGGCGCGCCCGCGCGCCGGGTAGAGCACGGGCCGGCGGGGGTGGTCGTGCACGCGGACGGCGTCGTGGTCCGGGCCCGGCGCGCGGTCGTCACGCTGCCGCCGGCGCTGGCCGGCCGGCTGTCCTACGACCCGCCCCTGCCCGGCTTGCGCGACCAGCTCACCCAGCGGATGCCGATGGGCACCGTCATCAAGTGCGCGGCCGTCTATCCCACGCCCTTCTGGCGGGTGGCCGGCCGGTCCGGCATCGGTGTCGCCGGCGACGGCGTCGTGCGGCTGTGCTTCGATAACACGCCGGCCGACGGCGCCGTCGGCGTGCTGCTCGCCTTCATCACGGCCGGGGAGGCGCGCCGGTCGCTCCGCGGCACCCCCGAGGCGCGGCGGGCAGAGGTGCTGGCGTTCTTTGCCCGCTTCTTCGGCGCCGAGGCGGCCGCGCCGCTGGACTACGTCGAGACCGCGTGGTCGGAGGAGGAGTGGAGCCGGGGCTGCTACGCCGGCTCCCTCGGGCCAGGTGGCTGGACGGCGTACGGCGAGGACCTGCGTGCCCCGGTCGGCCCGCTGCACTGGGCCGGTACCGAGACGGCGCTGGTGTGGAACGGCTACATCGACGGGGCGGTCGAGTCCGGCGAGCGCGCCGCGCGCGAGGTGCTCGCCGAGCTCGGCGTGCCGGCCGACCGGTGGCCGGCCCCGCTGCCGGAGTCCGGTGGCGCGCTCGGCACCGCTGAGGACCGGGCCGAGATCGCCGCCATGACCATCGCGCCCATCGCGCCCACTGCGGCAAACCAGGCGTTGCCGGCCGGGGCGGGAGGGAGCTGAGATGGCGACGACCGCCGAGATCGGCGAGGCCCTGGCGGACTACCGCGGGCGCTGCAACGCCAACCCGCGGCTGCGCAAGATGCTGCGCAAGTGGTCGCGGGTGTGTGAGTTCCGCTCGCTCGACAGCGACACCGTTTTCGTGGTGACGATCCTGGCCGGCGAGATCACCGACGTGCAGGCCGGCCCCTCGACCGCGCCCGCCGACGTGAGCATCAGCGCGACCAGCGAGGACCTCGCCGACATGTTCTGGGGGGATCTCAACCCGGCGCAGAAATACCTCACCGGCGAGATCAAGGTCGTCGGCTCGCAGGAGGACGTGCTGCGCGTGGACGCGATGGCGGCGGTGATCTGGGTTGACTAGTCCCGTCACCTTGCAGCGCGGGATGGGCCTGCGCACGGTCACGTCCACGAGCACCGGCCTCGCCTTCGCTGCCATCGAATACCTCGCGGCCGCAGGGCTTCTCGTCTACGTCGCCGGCTCGCTGGCCTGGGTCGCCATCGCCGTCGCCGGGCTGCTGGCCCTGCTTGCGTGGGCATTCTTCGGCGAGCTCTGCGGGCTGTTTCCCACTGCCGCCGCGATCCGGCTCTACATGTCGCGGTCGATGGACGACCGGATCGCGTTGTCGGTCACCTTCAGCTATATGACCACCATCGTGCTGGTGCTCGCCGCCGACGCCTACATCGTCGGCACCGCCTTCACCCACGTCACCGGGCTGCCATCCTGGCTGACCGGCGTCGTCATCGCCTTGCTGCTCGGCCTCGCCACCGTGTCGAACCTGCGCGGGCTCCAGGTGGCCGGCCGGGTGCAGGACATCGCGACGTACGCCGTGGTGGCGGTCACGCTCGTGCTCGGTGTGGTCGCCGTCCTGCACGGCCGCACCGAGGCCTCCCGCGTCGCCGAGCACAGCCACCCGCACGGGGTGGGGTCGTTCGTGACCGCCGTGGCGCTGGGCGTGCTGCTCTACTCCGCCTTCGAGTGGGTGACGACGAACGCCGAGGAGGTGCGCGACTTCCGGCTCATCCCGCGGGGGATGCTCATCACCCTCGGGATCCTCTGCGTCACCTGCGCGCTGATCTCGACCGGGATGGGCCGGCTGCTGGGGCAGGGGGACCTCGACTCGCCGTACCCGCAGCTGTTCCTCGGCCGGGCCGCGCTCGGGCAGTTCGGCTACGTCCTCATGTGCGTGGTCACGCTGGTGACGGCGGTGAACACCTTCAACGGCGGGTTCATCACCGCCTCCCGGTTCATCTACGCCACCGCGCGCGAGGGATCCCTGCCTCCCGTCTTCGCCCGCCTGAACAGCAACGCCGTGCCGTGGGTGCCGGTGCTGCTGCTCGCCGGCGCCTCGCTCGTCGCGGCGATCGCGGTGAGCGCGAGCGGCCAGTTCCAGATCCTGCTGTCCACCGGCGCGGCGCTGGAGTCCGGCATCTACGCCGTGGCCGGCTACTGCGTGTGGAAGCTGCGCCGGCGGCTGCCCGACGCCGAGCGGCCCTTCCGGGTGCGGCACGCGACGCTGCTGGCCTGGACGGGGATCGTGGTCTTCGGCGTGCTGGCCGTGCTGTCGAGCGTGAGCGTCAACAACCGCACGGACCCGTCGCCGCTCGCCGTCATCGCCATCGTGCTCGACCTGTCCGCCTTCTACGTCGTCGCCGTGCTGCCAGGGGTGCGGTCCCGGCACGACGCGAGGCGGGCGGCGGCCGGACCCCGCCGACGCCGCCCCGTCCCGGCCGCGCTCACCGCAGAGGAGGCCTGACGTGCTCAATCCACGGGACAAGTGGCTGGCCGGCATGTTCGCCGTTCAGCTCGGTGCTGCCGCGGCCTTCGGCGCGGTGCTCGTGCACGGCCTGGGGCGCACCACCATGACCTCCGCTGCCATCGTCGCGGGTGCCGGCGGTCCGGCCGGCGCTGCCCCAGCCGGGGCGGGGCCGGCGGCCGGTGACGGAGTGGCTGCCCCGGCACCCGCCTCCTCGGGCCCGGCGGCGGCACCCGTGCCCGGCGCCGTCGCCCCCTCGGCTGGGCCACGCACGGTCACCTCGATCGTGGGCGGGAGCGCAGCGGTGGCCGGCTCCGCGGGCGGTGCCGCCCCCTCTGCCGCCGCCGCCGGCGCCGCCGGCTCGGCCGGCTCCGCCGGCTCCACGCCGGGCGGGGCGGCAAAGAAGACCGCCGGGGCCAGCAAGACCGCGGCCGCCGGGAAGCCCGGCGCCGCCGCGGCCGGCGGGGGCGGCGGCGCGGCCGGTGCGCCGGCGGGCGGGGGCGACATCCCGCCCGGCCAGCCGATCAAGCTCGGCTCGATCGTGACCCAGTCGGGGGCGATCAACTTCCGATCCAGCGCGCAGGGCACCAAGGCCTACATCGACATGGTCAACGCCGCTGGCGGGGTCGCCGGCCACCAGATCCAGCTCATCCAGGACGACGACCAGCTCAGCGCGGCGACCGGCAACGCGGAGTTCAAATCGCTTGCCGCGCAGGGGATCTTCGCCTACGCCGCCTTCAACGCCCCGCAGACCGAGGGCAGCATCAAGAGCCAGCTCGACGGTGAGGGCATCCCGCTGATCGGTAGCTACGGCGAGTACGACGAATACCACGACCCGCTCGCGTTCGCGTTCACCGCCGACTACATCCACTACGGCTTCGAGATGGGCGCCTACCTCAAGTCGCTGGGGTCGACCAAGCCGGCGCTGCTGTTCGTGGACAACAACGACGCCAAGGCCAACGGTCAGATCAAGGACGGCTTCGCGGCCGGCTTCGGCGGCGCCCCAGCGTACACGGCCGTGAAGGCGCCGACGGACACCTACCAGAGCGACATCATCTCCATGCGGCAGAACGGCGTCGACGGGCTGGCGAGCATCCTCGACCAGGGCAGCTACCTGCGCTTCCTGCAGGCAGCGGGGAGTTATGCCCAGCAGCTCAAGCACGTGGCCGACCCGCTGTTCAACACCCCAGACGTGAAAAAGCAGTCCAACGCCGACGGCACCTACGTCGCCAGCGACTTCGCCTTCACCGACTCCACCGACCCGGCGGTCGCCGCCTACGTCAACGCCGTGACCGCGCAGTTCGGCGGCGACGCGCAGATCGACTACATCGGCGAGGTCGGCTGGCTGGACGCGAAGCTCGTCGTGGACGCGCTGAAGAGCATGAACGGGGTCTTCACCCGGCCCGGGCTGGTGAAAGCGGTGGAGGGACTCGGGACCTACACCTCGGGACTGACCAGCCCGCTGCCCTTCTCACCCGGCAACCGCGACATCAACCGGTGCATCCAGTTCGGCAAGATCAGCGGCGGGAAGGTCGTCCCGACCCAGGGCTACACCTGCGACACCCAGCCGGCCTGAGGCCGGCATGAGCAGCTTCCATCTCTACGTCGGCGTCGCCATCGGTGGGCTGCCGATCGGCGCCCTCTATGCGTTGCAGGCGATGGGGATCGTGCTGGTCTACCGCACCACCAGGGTCTTCAGCTTCGCGCAGGCGGGGCTCGGCGTGCTGGCGGCGTTCGTCACCGCCGACGCGGCCGACCACCACTGGCCGCTGGCGCTCGCCGCCGTCGCCGGGATCAGCGCCACCGTCGCGGCGAGCGTCGCCATCGAGGTCACCTCGGTCCGCTTCGCGCGTGGCGCGATCCAGAAGACCGTCGTCACGCTCGGGTGGCTGCTGGTGCTGCAGGGCCTGTCCGCGCTGTGGTTCGGGCTGATCGGCACCCCCGCCCAGGTCGTCTCCTCCGACCCCGCCTTCGGGCTGGACGGCAGGAACAGCTTCTCCGTCTCGGTCACCCACCTGGACGTCGCGATCTACCTCGTGGCGCTCGGCACCGGCGTCGCCCTGGCGCTGTTCCTCACCCGCACCGCGCTCGGGACCGCTCTGCGAGGCGTGTCCGACGACCAGGAGGCCGCCCGCCTGCTCGGGCTGCCCGTGCAGCGGGTGGCGCTGCTGGCGTGGGCGCTCGGGGGGGCGCTGGCCGGGCTCGCGGGCGTGCTCGCCGCCCCCTCGCAGGGGCTGGACCAGACCCAGCTGCTGGTCTTCACGGTGGCAGCGATCGCGGTCGCCCTGGTGGGCCGGCTGGAGTCGCTGCCGGTCACGCTAGCCGCCGGGTTCGCGCTCGGTGCCGGGCAGGAGGTCATCGCGAAGTACTTCGGCACCGGCGTCATGGGGACCAAGCAGCTCACGGCGTTCGTCGTGGTCATGCTGTCCCTGGTGCTGCGGCGACGCCGGGGCCGGGCCGACACCGGCGGCGGTGGCCTGGCGCCGACCGCGATCCGCCCGCTGCCCACCGGACGCACGGCGGCGCTGCTCGCCGGCGGGGTCGTGGTCGCGATCCTGGTCGTGCCCCTGCTGTTCGGCCCGAACGGCGCCGACCGCCTCGTCGGCATCGGCGTCTGGTCGCTCGCCACCCTGTCGCTGGTGGTGCTCGCCGGGGTGGTCGGGCAGGTGTCGATCTGCACCGGCGCCTTCATGGGGATCGGGGCCTTCTCGGCGGCCATCGTGGCCTCGCACGGCGTGCCGTTCCTGGTCGCGCTGGTGGTCGGGGCGTTGGCAGCATCGGTCGCCGCCGCCCTGGTGGCGCTGCCGGCGATCCGGCTCGAGCCGCTCGAGCTGGCCATCGCGACCATCTCGCTCTCCTTCGCGGCGGACCGGTTCCTGTTCGCCTACGCCCCCCTGGTCAGCGACAGCTCCAAGCGCTCCGTCGACGTCCCGCACTACCTGTCCTCGCTGCCGGCTCCCGCTGGCAGCGGGCAGCCGGTGGGGGACCGGCATCTCGCCTGGCTGTGCTTCGGCCTGTTCGCCCTGGCCGCACTCGGCGCCGCGAACCTGCGGCGCGGCCGCACCGGCGCCGCGCTGACCGCCTTGCGCTCGTCGCGGGCAGCGACCGCCGCGATGGGCTTCTCGGTCAGCAGCGCCAAGCTGCGCGGCTTCGCCACCTCCGGCCTGCTCGCCGGGCTCGCCGGCGGGCTGCTGATCGCGCACCTGCGGACCCTGCAGGGCGGCACCGGTGGTGTCGGCGTCTACGACACCACCGCCTCGATCACCCTGCTCGCCTACGCCGTCATCGGCGGCCTCGGCAACATCCCGGCGGCGCTGGTCGGCGGCCTGCTGGTCGAGCTGCCGACCATCCTCGCCGGCAGCACCCCCAACGCCGACATCACGGCGGTCACGACGGCGTCCTCCGGGGTGGTGCTCGTGGTCGTCGTCGTGCTGCTGCCCGAGGGGATCGTGGACGGCGTCGGGCGGCTCGGCAGGTCGCTGCGCCGCCCGCCCGAGCAGCTCAGCCCGCTCGCCCTGGAGCCGGCCCGCGACCTCGTCGGTGCGCGATGAGGGTGGCGCGCTGATGGCCGTGCTCGAGCTGCGCGACGTCATGGTGCGGTTCGGCGCCTTGAACGCCGTCGCCGGCGTCAGCCTCTCGGTGCACGTCGGCGAGATCGTCGGGCTGATCGGGCCGAACGGCGCTGGCAAGACCGTCACCTTCAACGTCGTGACCGGCCTGCAGAAGCCCACCGGGGGGCGGGTGCTGCTGCACGGTCTGGACGTGACGGCGGCCCCGCCGCACGAGCGCACCGCCCGCGGGATGGGCCGCACCTTCCAGACGGTGCAGCTGTTCTCCGGGCTGACCGTGCTGGAGAACCTCATGGTCGCCGCGCACCGGCACACCACCGGTGGCGTCATCGCCGACGCGCTCCGGCTCCCGTCCAGCCGGCGGGCGCTGGCCGACGCGCGGGAGCGGTCCAGGGCAGTGCTCGACTTCCTCTGCCTCGGGCAGCTCGCCGACCTGCCAGCCGACGGTCTGCCGGTCGGGTCGGCCCGGCTGGTGGAGCTCGGCCGGGCGCTGTGCCTGCAGCCCGACGTGCTGCTGCTCGACGAGCCGGCCAGCGGCCTCGACCCGGCCGAGACGCATGCCTTCGTCGAGCTGCTGGCCAGGGTGCGTGCCACCCTGGGGGTCGGGATGCTGCTGGTCGAGCACGACATGGGGGTGGTCATGCCGCTGTGCGACCACGTGGTGGTGATGAACTTCGGCCGGGTGCTCGCCGCCGGCCGGCCGCAGGAGGTCCGCAGCGACCCGCGGGTGCTCGAGGCCTATCTCGGCGCCCCCGAGCCGGAGGAGGTGGTGCTCGCGTGACGGCGCTGCTGGCGGTCGACGGTCTGCAGGTGCGCTACGGCGGGGTGGTCGCCGTCCGCGAGGTGTCCTTCGCCGTGCGGCCGGGGGAGGTCGTCGCCGTCCTGGGGGCCAACGGCGCCGGCAAGACCTCCACGCTGCGCGCGGTGACTGGCCTGGTGCGCCCGACCGGTGGCACGATCGCTGTCGACGGCAGCGACGTCACGGGCTGGCCGCCGGAGCGGATCGCCCGGCTGGGGGTGGCGCACGTCCCGGCCGGCCGCGGCATCTTCGGCTCGCTGTCGGTGGCGGACAACCTGCGGCTGGGGCTCTACGGCGCCGGCGCCGACCGCTCCCGAGCGGGGGCGCAGCGGGTGGACGAGGTGCTCGCGACGTTCCCCATCCTCGCCGAGAAGCGGCGGCAGCCGGCGGGCCAGCTCTCCGGCGGCCAGCAGCAGCAGCTCGCCATCGGGCGCGCACTCGTGCAGGCCCCCCGGCTGCTGCTGCTCGACGAGATGTCGATGGGGCTGTCGCCGACAGTGGTGGCAGACCTGTTCGCCATCGTCGCCGGCCTGCGGGCGCAGGGCATCGCCGTGGTGATGGTGGAGCAGTTCGTCGGGCAGGCACTCAAGGTGGCCGACAGCGTGCTCGTGCTCGAGCAGGGCCGGGTCGTCGCCGCCGGCGCGCCGGATGAGCTGTCGGGAGACGACGTGGCAGCGGCCTACCTCGGCGGGGGCGAGGCCTCGACCCCGGTGGTCGTGCCGCCGCCGCCGGCGGACGCCCGCGAGGGGGTGCGCGTCGACCTCGGCGGCCGCGACATCCGCGAGCTGGAGCGGCTGGCGGCGGCGCGGGGCACCACGGTGAGCGCGCTGCTCGAGGGCAGCGTCGCCGGGCTGCTCGAGGGGGCGCGGTGAGGCGCCGCACCGCCCGGGCCCTCACAGCACGGCGCCTCACCGTCGGCGCGCTGGCCCTCTCGGCGCTGCCGACCCTCGCCGGCGTGGCGCTCGTGCGACCAGCGGCCGCGGCCGGCACCCCGCCGTTCGCCCGGTTCGGTCTGACCACCCTCGGTGCGGCGGTGACGAGCAGCGGCACCATCGCCGCCGGCGGCGGGCTGCTGCTCACCGACCAGGGCGCGGCGGCCGTCACGGGACGGCTGGACAGCAGCCCGAGCTCGCGCACGATGGCCGTGGCCGGCGAGCCGGGCACCACCCTGCGCACGTTGTCGGCCAGCATGGGTGGTCCATCCGCGCCCGGTGCCGCCGCGCAATACCCGGGCGGCCCGGACAGCTCCAGCGATCCCACCGTCGGCACGACGAACGCGCACGCGACCATGCTCGCCGCCGACGGCGTGGCCAGTGCCGCGACGAGCGGCGACGGCACTGGCGACGCGGCTAGTGCCTCCGAGCGGTTGACGCGCGACGCCTCCGGCGCTGCGCTGGCGGCGTCGGTCACCAGCGACAGCGGCACCCTGACGATCGCCGGGGTGCTCGCCCTCGGCAGCGTCGTGGGGACGGCCTCGGTGGGCTACGACGGGCAACACCGCGCCACCGCCGGGATCACGGTCAGCTCGGCGTCGGTGGCGGGGCAGCCGGTGACCATCGACGCCACCGGGGTGCACGCCCTCGGCCAGCTGCCGGTCGGCGGAGGACTGCTCCCCTCCACCGGTGCGCCGCAGCCGGTCGCGGACATGCTCGCGCAGGCCGGTGTCAGCGTGTCGGTGCTGGCGCCGGTGATGACGACGATGTCGACCGGGGCGCTCGCCGACAGCGGGGCGCTGGTCGTGCACCTGACCACGCCGGACGCCACCTCGGGGACGACGACGGTGTCGAGCGGCACCGACGTCACGCTCTTCCTCGGCCGGGCGGTCGCGACGGTGGCCGACGCGCCGTTCGTCGCCCCGGTCGTGCCGCCGCCCTTCCGGCCGAGCGTCCCCGCCGCGACGTCGGCGCCAGCAGCAGCCACCCACCCGGCTGCCGCGTCCGCGACGCCCAGCCGCGCGGCGGCCGCCTCCACCGCTCCGCCGGCGTCGGTCGCGCCGGCCGTGCCCGGCCGGCCGGCAATCCCCGGTCGGGTGGTCACCACGATCGTCGGCGAGAGCGGGCCGGTGCCCGTCGCCGCGCCCGCGGTGGCCCCACCCCCGCTGACGGCCGGGCCGGTGCCGGTCGCGCCCGCTCTCCGCCCTGCCGACTACGAGGTACTCGGTCACCGCCTGGACGGGCCGACGGCACTCGCCGGCTTCGGCGCGTGGCAGCTGCTCACCCTGGGCCTGGCCTCGATGGCCGTGCTGGTGGCCCGGCGCCGCTCCGAGCCGGAGGAGGAGCACCTGTGTCCCTGTCCGTGACCGCGAGCCCCGCCGACGCCGGACCGGCAGCTCGCATCGTCTGCGCCCGCTGCTCTTCGGCGTACCTGCCCCGGCTCGTGCACTTCGCCTGTCCGGTCTGCCGGACCCCTGCCCCCGGCGCGCCGGTCCCTCGTCCTGGGCTGCGCGACGACGACCGCCTGCTGCTCATCGTCGCGCTCGCGACCCTCGCCAACCTGATCCTGCTCGGCGTGCTCGCCGCCGCCGTCCTGTCCTGAGGAGGAACCCCGTGACCGGGACGAATATGACCGGGACGACCGTGAGCTGGACCAACTGGGCCGGCAACCAGACCGCCAGCCCCGTTGAGGTGGCGCACCCCCGCGATGCCGACGAGATCGCCGGGGTCGTCAAGGACGCGGCGGCCGCGGGGAGGCGGGTGAAGGCGATCGGCTCGGGCCACAGCTTCACGGCCATCGGGCTCACCGACGGCGTGCAGCTGCAGCTGGACCGGCACGCGGGCCTGGTGTCGATGGACGTCGCGACCGGGCTGGTCACCGTCGAGGCCGGGATGCCCCTGCACGTGCTCAACCCGCTGCTGTCCGAGCACGGACTGGCCATGCCGAACCTCGGCGACATCGACCGGCAGACCATCAGCGGTGCCCTGTCGACCGGCACGCACGGCACCGGAGCGCGGCTGCCCGGGCTCGGCGCGATGGTCGCCGGCCTGGAGCTGGTGCTGGCCGACGGCTCGGTCGTCAGCTGCTCGGCGGCCGAGCGGCCGGAGGTGTTCGCCGCCGCGCGAGTCGGTCTCGGCGCGCTGGGGGTGCTCTCGACCGTGACATTGCAGACGGTCCCGGAGTTCATGCTGCGGGCGGTGGAGGGGCCGGACCGCCTCGACGCGGTGCTCGACTCCTTCGTCGAGCAGGCGGAGCGGCACGACCATATGGAGTTCTACTGGTTCCCGCACACCGACCGGGTGCTGACCAAGCGCAACGACCGGGTCGCCGCGGGAGAGCCGGGCAAGCCGCTCGGGCGGCTCAAGGGCTGGGTTGACGACGAGCTGCTGAGCAACAAGGTCTTCGAGCTCACCAACCGCGTCACCCGCCGGCTGCCAGGGGCGATCCCCCGCGTCAACCGGCTGGCCGCTGGGGCGCTGTCCTCGCGGGAGTTCACGGCCCCGTCGTACGACGTGTTCTGCTCGCCGCGTTCGGTCCGCTTCGTGGAGAGCGAGTGGGCGCTGCCGCGCGAGGCACTGCCGCAGGTGGTGCGCGAGATCGACGCCTTCGTGCGGCGGGCCGGGCTGCGGGTGTCCTTCCCCGTCGAGGTCCGGGTCGCCGCGGCCGACGACGTCTGGCTGTCCACCGCCCACGAGCGGCCGTCGGCGTACGTCGCCGTCCACATGTACCGGGGGACGCCGTTCGAGGAGTATTTCCGTGGCGTCGAGGACATCGCCGTCGCCGCGGGCGGGCGACCGCATTGGGGCAAGCTGCACACCCGTACCGCCGACCAGCTGCGCGAGGTCTACCCCCGCTTCGCCGACTTCGTGGCGCTGCGGGACCAGCTCGACCCGCAGCGGGTGTTCGCCAACGACTACCTCGACCGGGTGCTCGGGGCCTGACGACCCGGGTGGCCGGGTCCGGGGACCACGGTTATCGAGGGGGGAACTGCGAGTGGGGCACCGGGTCGGCGAGGTTGGCGGTCGGCGCTGAGGCGGTGAATCCGACCACCGCGCAATTGATGTCGACCCCGACCGAGCCGTAGGGAGCTGGCTGGCCCGTCGCCGGGTTCACGCCGGTCAGCAGGTCGGGTCTGGTCGCCGCCAGGTTGAATACCTGGTTCTCGTCGACCTGACGTGTGTTGAGGCCCTGGGCCACGGCTTTGGGTGTCCACAGGCCGAGTTGTGCGTCCCAGAGCGGACTATAGGCGTCGGCGTGCCGCGGGTCCCTCAAGGTCGGGAAGTCTCCGAAAACTTCCAGCAGATCGCCGCCCAGTCGCAGCGAGGTGATGAGCTGCGTGTCGCGGGCGGAGGCGTCGCGTCCTATTGCCTCGTCCTTGCCCAGGTGCTGAAAGCCCTGCGCCTGTGGGCTGTCGGCGCCGGTCTGGCCGTTGATGAAGCCGAACAGTCGCTCCCGCGCCGATCCGAGGAAGTCGTCACCGCCGTTGTAGGCGGCTCGGTCCAGTGCCGGCGCGAAGGTCGCCCGCTCGAGCACCGATGTCAGCGGTTGGCCGGCGTCGGTGGTCAGATAGACGATGGGTTGGCCGGCATCGAAGCCCTTGACGAAGAGGATGTCGACCCACGAGTCGTTGTACTGCCCCTGCGGTGCGGGGGGCGCTATGTGGATGCCGAGAACGCGGTCACCGGTGTTGGTGTGGGTGTCGACATCGAAGGGCCCGTTGCCGGTCGCGACGATGGGCGCGTTGTAGATGACCGGTGAGCCTGCGATCCGGATGAACGGGCTGTAGTGAGGCCCGCCGACCGCGCCGGGCTGGAGCTTGGTCAGCGGGAAGCCTTTCGGTCCTGGCACCGCAATGCGCCGGGGACTGAAATCCACGCCGTCCTGGAAATGGACGACGGCGGTCCCGAACCGGTTCTGCACGGGTGTCGGCTTGGACAGGGTCACGTCCTGCACACACGTCGGGCAGCCGATCCCGAGGTTGGCCAGCTTGGGGGCGTAGTTGACTCCGAGGTCACTGGACAGCCCCCGGTCCGAGGCGTCGAGCAGCACGTACCAGACGGGCTTTCCGTTGGCTGCGCCCTGGTAGAGAGGCAGGCGCACCGTCTCACGGGTCAGGTCGACCTGCAGCGCGCTCTCCTCGGTCAGGTGGGTGCGCGGCAGGAGACCGCTGAGTTGGCCCAGCCCGTTGGCGCTGTCGTGGCGCGGCGCCGACGCGGGTCGCGACACGGCTGTCCTGTTCCCCCCTGCCGCGTGCGCGACCGCGACGAACGAGCCGGCGGAAGCTGTCGCCACGGTGGCGACCCCGAGTGCGACGAGCCGCAGCCGGGGGTGCCGGCGGAAGGCAGGTCTGGTCATGGCTGTCACCTTTCGAGTGGGAAATGGGCACAGAAGAACGCGACGGCTGTCCGAGGTCCGACCGGTGGAATTCGTCTCCGGGGCGCCACGTTAGGGTCACCACGACCGGGTGGCGGCGGCCGGCGGCTGGCTGTAACATCTTTGTGAGAACGGCTCGTGCCCGTGCTCGCCCGGTCATTCTTTCGATGGCCTTACGAGTCGCCCGACGATTCAGGTCCTGCGTTCGAGAATGGCTCGCCGTGGGTATGTGGTGCGGCGTGGTCGGGTCGCGGGCAGCGGTGGAGCAGCAGCCGGCGATCGGCGAGTACGGGTTCGTCTCCGATTGCCATTCGGCGGCCCTGATCGCGAGGTCCGGCTCGGTGGACTGGTGGTGTGTCCCGCGCTTCGATGCACCCTCCGTCTTTGGTCGGCTGCTGGACCCGAGCGCCGGCTATTGGGAGCTCCACCCGGACGGGGAGTTCACGTGTGAGCGGATCTACGTCGCTGACACGCTGGTGTTGCGGACGACTTTCCGCACCGCCACCGGCGTTGCCAGCGTCACCGACGCGTTGCTCTTCGAGGCCGGCGCCCGCGGCCACGACATCGGCCGGCGCAGCCCGCACGTGTTGCTGCGCCGCGTCGAGGGGGAGCAGGGACATGTGCGGCTGCGCACCGTGTGCGCGCCCCGGATGGAGTACGGACTGACCGAACCCCATCTGCAACCGGTGCCGGGTGGGATACGGGCGCAGGGGGGACCGGTCACCCTCACCCTGATGGCACCCATGCCGCTGCGCCTGGCTGACGGCTCCGTCGTGGGGGAGTTCGCCGTGGCGGCGGGTGAGACCGTCGAGTTGCGGCTCGCTTACGTCCCGACGTTCGGTCCCGGGGTCGAGGGTGCGCAGGCGGCCACCACCGCCGACACGCTGACGGGTTGGGAGTCCTGGGCCGCGCTGCATACCGGGTACGACGGGGACTACGCGGACCAGGTGCGCCGCAGTTCGGTGGTCTTGCAGGGCCTGACCTACGCGCCCTCGGGTGCCGTGATCGCGGCGGCGACGACTTCGCTGCCCGAGACAATGGGCGGCGACCTGAACTTCGACTACCGCTATACCTGGCTGCGGGACTTCAGCCTCACCCTGAGGTCGCTGTGGTTGGCCGCCTGCCCAGAGGAACCCACCCGGCTCTTGGCCTGGTTCGCCGCGACGTCCGGTCAGGTGCGGGACGGGCGGGTGCAGATCGTGTACGGCGTCGAAGGGGAACGCGACCTCAGCGAGCACGTCCTCGGCCACCTCCGCGGTTACCGCTCGAGTGCGCCGGTGCGCCTGGGCAATGCCGCCTGGGAGCAGGACCAGCTCGACGTCTTCGGCGAGGTCCTCGACGCGGCCTACCTGCTTAGGGACCAGCTGGGGGATTTCACGCCAGCGCTTCAGCAGCTGCTGGTCGCGCTCGCCGACCGCGCGGCCAGCAGCTGGGAGCAACCCGATGCCGGAATGTGGGAGGCCCGTGACGAGCAACGTCCCTACACCTCCTCCACGGTCATGTGCTGGGTCGCGTTGGACCGTGCCGTCAGGCTGGCGTCGCGACTGGGGGCCGACGCAGAGCCGGCGAGGTGGGCCGCTGCCCGGGATGCCGTTCGGGCGGCTGTCCTGGAGCGGGCCTGGAATGAGTCCGCTGGCGCCTTCACGGGAGCGTTCGGATCGCCGGACCTCGACGCTTCGGTGCTGCTCATGCCGCTGGTCGGCTTCCTGCCGGCCGACGATCCGCGGATGCTGGCGACGATCGAGGCCGTCGAACGGGAGCTCGGCAGCGGCGGCCTGGTCCGCCGGTGGCCGGCCGACCCCAGCGGCTTCCTGATCTGCACGTACTGGCTGGTCGAGTGTCTGGTCCTCGCCGGACGGCCGGAGCGGGCCCGGTCCTGGTTCGACGGTGCGATGCTGCACGCCAACGACCTCGGGTTGCTCGCCGAGGAGAGCGACCCGAGCACCGGCGAACTGCTCGGCAACTACCCGCAGGCCTTCTCCCATGTCGGCCTGATCAACGCCGCCTGGCGCCTCGGACAGACCAGGACCGATCCCGGATCATGACGAAGGGGCATCACATGGCAGCGAAGCGGCTGGACGGCAAGATCGCACTGATCACCGGGTCGGATTCCGGGATCGGCGCCGCGACGGCGGCGGAGTTCGCCAAGGAGGGCGCGGACGTCGTCATCAACTACCTCATCGACGCCGACGGCGCGGAGGAGACCCGCAAGACGGTGGAAGGGACCGGCCGACGGGGTCTCGTCGTCCAGTGCGACGTCAGCGACGAAGACCAGGTCGAGGCCATGTTCGACCGGGCCGTCGCCGAGTTCGGCACCGTCGACATACTCATGAACAACGCTGGCGTGGATGCCTCCGGACACCGCGTCGCCGAGCTTCCCACCGCGGTGTGGGACAAGGCCATTCGCACCAATGTCTACGGCTACTTCTTCTGCTGCCGCCGCTTCGCCCAGATCCGCACCGCCGCCGGGGGCGGTGGGAAACTGATCAACGTCGCCTCCGTGCACCAGGACGTCCCCAACGCGGGCGGTGCCGATTACGACTCCTCCAAGGGCGCGATCCGCATGCTCACCCGCACCCTGGCGTTGGAGCTTGCGCCGTTGCACGTCAACGTGAACGACCTCGCACCCGGCATGGTGCTCACCCCCTTCAACCAGCCGGCCATCGACGATCCCCAGCTGCTCCACCAGCAGGTCCAGAGCATTCCGTGGAAACGCGCGGCCGAGCCGTCCGAGATCGCCCGGCTCGCCGTATTCCTGGCCTCGCCGGACGCGGATTACGTCACCGGCGCCACCTACGTCATGGACGGCGGCCTGATGCGCAATCTCGGCCAGGGTGCCTGACCGCGTCGTGCGACACCTGGCCCCCTTGCTGGCGGCGGCCGTCCTGGTTGCCGGCTGCGGGGGCGGGCCGCCAGGGCAGCAGCCGTCGGAGCAGCAGCCGTCGGAGCAGCAGCCGGCGGGGCAGGCCGACCGGGACTTCGTCGCCCACATGCTGGTGCACCACAGCCGGGCCCTGGAGCTCGGCACGCTTGGCGAGCAGCGGGGGAGCGACGCCAGGGTGCGCGCCTTCGGGGCCCGGATCGTGCGCGAGCAGACGCCGGAGGAGCAGCACCTCAGCAGCTGGTCCGACTCGCTGCACCTCGCCCCGGCGAGTGGTGCGATGGCGGCCGGCTACGTCGACGACGGGTCGCTCGCCGCCCTGCAGCTGCGCGCGGGGACGGCGTTCGACCGGCAGGTGCTGCTGCTAAGCGCCTCGAGCGAGGAGGGTGCCGTCGCCATGGCGCGCGAGGAGCTCGCTGGCGGCCGCTACGCCGCCGCGCGGCAGCTCGCGACGGCCATCAGCGGCGCGCCCACCGAGGAGATCCCGAGCCTGCGTGCGCTCGCGGCCGCCCTTCCCGGCTGATGGCGGGGTAGCGTCCGGCGCATGGCACGCGTGAGCCTCGGCTGGCCGGTCCTGCGCCAGCTCGCCGGCAAGGACCCGCTCGCGCGTGGGAAGACCGCGCAGTCGCCGCGGACGGCGGCGTGGCGGCCCCGCACCGAGGACGCCGACACGGTGGTGCAGAGTGTGTGCCCCTACTGCGCGGTCGGCTGCGGGCAGCTGGTCTACGCCAAAGAGGGCCGGGTCACCCAGATCGAGGGCGACCCCGACACCCCCCACTCGCGCGGGCGGCTCTGCCCCAAGGGCAGCGCCAGCGAGCAGCTCGTCAACAGCCCGGTCCGCCAGCAGAAGGTGCTCTACCGCAAGCCTTTCGCCACGCAGTGGGAGGAGATCGGGCTGGAGGAGGCGACCCAGAAGGTTGCCGACCGGATGCTGGCCAGCCGGGACCGCTGGTGGGAGGAGGAGGACGAGCAGGGACGTCCGCTGCGCCGCACCAAGGGCTTCGCGCACCTGGGGGGTGCGACGCTGGACAACGAGGAGAACTACCTCATCAAGAAGCTGTTCACCGCGCTCGGGGCGATCCTGGTGGAGAACCAGGCCCGCCTTTGACACAGCGCCACGGTGCCCGGTCTGGGTGCCTCGCTCGGCCGCGGAGGGGCCACCACCTCCCAGCAGGACCTGCAGAACGCCGACTGCATCGTGATCGAGGGCTCGAACATGGCCGAATGCCACCCGGTCGGGTTCCAGTGGGTGATGGAGGCGAAGGCGCGCGGGGCCACCGTCATCCACGTCGACCCCCGCTTCACCCGCACGTCCGCCGTCTCCGACGTCCACGTCCCGCTGCGGGTCGGCAGTGACATCGCCTTCCTCGGCGGCCTGATCAACTACGCGCTGCAGCACGAGAAGTACTTCAAGGACTACGTCGTCGCCTACACCAACGCGCCGATGCTTTTGCGCGAGGACTTCGTCGACACCGAGGACCTCGGTGGCCTGTTCTCCGGCTTCGACCCCGAAACCCGCAGCTATGACCAGAC
>JAABUP010000544.1_pt1 | contig 82744 bp, 79 predicted proteins | sample 5559201 | NCBI WGS metagenome assembly JAABUP01 (sample SAMN10711887, study PRJNA513373) | rock metagenome | isolation source: Antarctica rocks | place: Antarctica
GGTTTTTTGGGGGGTGGGGGGGGGTTGGGGGGGGGGGGGGGGGGGGGGGGTGGGGTTGGGGGGGGGGGTGGTGGGGGTTGTGGTGGGGGTTTTTGTCGTTGGGGTGGGGGTGGAAGAGGGTTTTGTGGCGGAGGGTGAGGAGGAGGAGGGTTTTGTGGCGGAGGGAGATGAAGTTGTTGTTGAGGGTTTGGTGGCGGAGGCGGAGGAGGAGGTTGTTGAGGGTTTTGTGGCGGAGGGGGAGGAGGAGGTTGTTGAGGGTTTTGTGGCGGAGGGGGAGGGTTTTGTTGCTGATGGGGAAGAGGAGGGGGTTGTTGAGGGTTTTGTGGCGGAGGGGGATGAGGAGGGTTTCGTTGCGGAGGGGGAGGAGGAGGAGAGTTTGGTTGAAGACGCGGTTGAAGACGGTTTTGTGGAGGCTGCGGTACCGGTTGAGAGACGGATGGACGAGGTCTTGGAGGATGAAGTGGCTAGGGTACTCGTGCGTGACACGGCGGTGTTTAGTATTGTTGAGCTTTTCGATGAAGTGGTTGAGCGTGATGCAGCGGTGTTTAGGATTGTTGAGCTCTTCGATGAAGTGGTTGAGCGTGACGCAGCAGTGTTTAATACTGATGAGCTCTTCGAGCTGACGCCGGTGGATCGGCTAAGGCTCGCGGCGGTGCTTCGTGTCGATGAGCTCCTTGAGGTGACGCCGGTAGATCGGCTGAGGCTCGCGGCGGTGCTTCGAGTTGATGAGCTCCTTGAGGTGACCCCGGTAGATCGGCTGAAGCTCGCGGCGGTGCTTCGGGGTGATGATGGCTTGACGGACCCACCGGTGCTTATAGGGAAAGGTGCGGTTGGCGAACGCTTGGTGGTCGATCCGGAGCTCGATGTGACGGATGTTTGGGTAGTGGATCTTGGGGTGGGAGTCACGCTCACTGTTGGCTTGGTTGATAGACTGGTGCTGGAACTCCCGCTCACTGATGCCTTGGTTGAAGCGCTGACACTAGAGCTGGCACTCATCAACGGTTTTGATGAGGCTGAAGCAGTCGAGGTCGCGCTTGAGGACGATCGTGATGAGCCTCCAGTCATCGAGCCTGCGCTTGTTGATGGCTTTACCGAGGCTCCGATGCCTGAGCTCACGCTTGTGACCCTTGACGAGGCACCAGTTGTCAAAGTCGTAGATGGCTTAGAGGAAGCGCCAGTAGTAGATCTGACACTCATTGATGGCATGGAGCTGCCACTCACAGACGGTTGTGATGAAGCACTCCGTGAACTCGCGCTTGTAGACAATCTTGACGACACCCCAGTGCTCAAAGTTACGGAAGACTTAGATGAAACGCCAGTACTGAAGCCGGCACTCACAGACGATTTTAACGACACGACGGCCTTCAGGGTAGATGATAGCTTCAAGCTCGTGCTTGTAGACGCTTTCGAAGAGGCGCTGGTCTTCATGGTCATAGACGAGGGCTTGGAGGAAGACGAGACACCCGTCCTCAAGGTCGCGCTCGCGGATGGTTTAGAAGACACACCGGTCTTCAAAGTCATAGACGATGACTTAGAAGAACTGCCAGTCCTTAGGGTGGCGCTCGCAGACGGTCTCGAGGACACTCCGGTTGAGGATGCGCCGGTCTTCAAAGCCATAGACGATGACTTAGAAGAAGACGAGACCCCCGTCCTTAATGTCGCGCTCGCGGATGGTTTAGAAGACACGCCGGTCTTCAGAGTCATAGACGATGACTTAGAAGAACTGCCAGTCCTTAGGGTGGCGCTCGCAGACGGTCTCGAGTACACACCGGTCTTTAGAGTCATAGATGATGGCTTAGAGGAAGTGGAGACTCCGGTCTTGAAGGTCATAGACGATGGCTTGGAGGAGGACGAGACACCCGTCCTTAGGGTCGCGCTTGCAGAAGGTTTCGAGGACACTCCAGTCTTCAAAGTCATAGACGATGGCTTGGATGATGAAACACCAGTCCTTAAGCTTGGACTCGCAGACGGCGAAACAACAGCCTTTAGAGTCATGGATGATAGCTTCAGACTCCCGCTCGCAGACGGTTTAGAAGAGGACATGCCTGTCTTCAAGGTCATAGATGATGGCTTGGAGGAAGATGACATCCCTGTCTTCAAAGTCATAGACGACGGCTTGGAGGAAGAGGAAACGCCTGTCTTCAAAGTCATAGACGAGGGCTTGGAAGATACACCTGTCTTCAGGGTCATAGATGGACTTGATGAAGAGGACACCCCTGTCCTCAAGCTCATAGATGATGGCTTGGAGGAAGAGGACATCCCTGTCTTCAAAGTCATAGACGATGGCTTGGAAGACACACCTGTCTTCAGGGTCATAGATGGACTTGATGAAACGCCGGTCTTCAAGGTCATGGACGCTGGCTTGGAAGACACGCCTGTCTTCAGGGTCATAGATTGACTTGGTGAAACGCCGGTCTTCAAGGTCATAGATGATGCCTTGGAAGACATGCCTGTCTTCAAGGTCATAGACGGACTGGAAGATACCCCAGTCCTCAAGGTCATAGATGGACTTGATGAAACGCCGGTCCTCAAAGTCATAGATGGACTGGAAGACGCCCCGGTCCTCAAGGTCATAGACGGACTTGATGAAACCCCAGTCCGCAAGGTCAAAGATGGACTTGATGACACCCCAGTCCTGAGAGTCATGGACGAACTCGATGACACCCCAGTCCGTAATGTCATGGATGGACTTGATGATCCACCAGTGCTTAGACTGATTGGTTTAGTAGACACGCCGCTAGCTGAAGGCTTTGAGGAGAAGCCTGTGCTAAGTGATACCGAAGACTTGCTGGAGATGCTTGTGCCGACCATTGTCTTGGACGAAGAAACGCTTGTGCCGACAATTGTCTTGGATGACGAGACGCTCGTGCCGACAATGGACTTGGATGAGGAGGCGCTCGTGCCGACAAGTGATTTAGATGACGAGACGCTCGTGCCGACAAGGGATTTAGATGACGAGACGCTCGTGCCGACAAGGGATTTGGATGACGAGACACTTGTGCCGATAATGGACTTGGACGAGGAGACGCTCGTGCCGATAATGGACTTGGACGAGGAGACGCTCGTGCCGATAATGGACTTGGATGACGAGAAGCTTGTGCTGACGGCGGTTGAGCTTGCCTTCGTCGAAGAGGCTGTGCTAAGTGGCAGCGATGCGGTTTTGGCAGTCGTACTAAGGGGTACCGCAGATCGGGTTGCCGGGACGGTAGAGTTGAAGCTCTTCTTGGACGAAGTCGGCGTCACTCTGACGATTGGGGTTGTCTCGATGCATGAGCAGATCGTATTGATGAATTGCGGTTCCTGGGTCAAGACACTTGCCCAGATTGAGGACTGGGCAGCGCTCTCGGCGGGCGACGACGCAGTGACATCTTGTTCGCCCTCGTTCTTGTCGCGCTTCTCCACTTCATCGTCTGTGATGGTGACGGCAGAGATGGGAACGTTCCGTGAGCAATACGCATTGGCAGGCGGGTATGTCGATAGCCAGAGAAGGTCTTTGAATCTGTCAGACGAACACGCATCTCTTTTGACGGGAGACGCAGAGATGAGACCGAGAATATCAAAAGAAATCAGCAAGCTGAACAAGATCATTGAACGGGCCATGTCTTTGGCTCTGACGACGAATCTGAAGAGCAAGTATTGAGGGAGACGACAGGAATTCAGGGACAAGGAAGATCGGTGGGTAGACCGCTGTATTCTATACTCGACGCTCGGTGGTCTCGACCGCGATGACTATACTGGCAAGTAAAAGCATCGTTATTGGTACCGATTTGGGTCTCCACAGAAAGCCACGCTTGTGCAAAGACTCGAAGATGCACCAGTAATGCATAGCAAGACATGCCAGCGTGTGAGTCTGAATGACTGACATGCCCGACAGGCATCTGGTCATTGGTATTCCACATAACTTCGGACGAACGCAGACTATCGAAAGCCAAGGGCGTGTGTGCTGTGGCATGCTTCTCAAGGCATGCTTGAGGCTCTTTTTCCATTGTAGATCTTTGCAGAATCAGAGTGTCCGTTCGTGAGATGGTAGTGGATCCACCCGGCAAGAATACGGACGAAAAGAAGCTACTAAAACCCAAAGTAGTACGCTTGTTGGGATACTGCATACCATTAGCTCGCGACGTGTTCTATATCAGAAGCCTATACGATGCTTCCCTTGTGGTCTAGCATATAGGTCCATCTCCGCAAGGGTAAGGATTTGCTTTTGAATTGCTACAGAGCCCTCGTGGTGGTTTCGCTCGGTGAGATAGATTTATCGATGACCTAGCGCCATCTAGGAGTAAAGTACTGGCCAATTGTAATAGCAGCACTCGGTCGTGCAAGTCAGCCTCGGATTGCACTAACATACCAATCGAGCCTTAGCTTTCACAGTATCAACATTGGGTTAGTAAGCTGGCCCATGAACGTGGCAGCCGAATGTTAGCACGTCCCAAACGATGCACTTCATGTAGGTGGTAATCCAAATGGGGTAATCGAAGGCCACGACAGTGCTGTATAGAAGCGCCAATCGGTTTCGTCCCTCCGCGACTTCAGCGGGATGGGCTGGAGGGAGATCGACATGGTTGAAAAATGAAAGCCTTGGGTCACAGGAAAAGCCTCCGTGGGCCATTGCTTTAAGGGTCCGAGCACACAAAAATAAGACAGCGCGAAGAAATTCTCCGCCAGAAATACGAGGTCTGCATGATCCGTCTGCACGTACGTAGCGCGAGTGGGGCAGCTAGGCTCTGGACTTACGGTCAGGCTAAGGCTAGTGATCTAAAGAAGACTTTGCCCCTCAGGTTGTGAATTGGCATTGTGTATTAATTCTTGCAATCCGTAGGCAGCTCCACAGCAAGGTGTGAGAGCAAATCGTCGAGCTCAGACATTCAAAGACCTGTCAAAGGAATTTCGGATATTGTGAGTGACGGTCCACGGGATGAATGGGAGATATATAATTGGACCCACTCAAGCGTTCAGACACCCACGGGGAATAGGTAATATTAGCTTTCAGAGCGAGCTGTGACGACAAGACGTTGGTACCTACCGCACATGGCGTGATACCGATCGCTGATGCCGTACGGGACCTGATCGTGAAAGCCACTAAGAGAGTGCTCCGGATAGATATTTCAAGTGCCCGTACACTAGGAGCTATAGCCTGCAGATCGGCGAATTCTGGGATGGCCAACTCAAGCTGGATACCCCCGTATTTCGTACATACATTGAATCTTTGTAGATGCGAATGTAATCCTGCAGCGGAGTTGTGAAGCTACGATTCATTGGTGAGCGAGACGTTGAAGACTGAGATAACCCGGATCCAGTCCAGTCGTGTTGGCGCAGCGTCGCTTAGGGACATCTAGCTCCCGCTGATTAGCGCGTATGTTTCCCCTTTGAGGATAGGACTTCCGTTTTTGGCCCGCCCTAGAGATTTTGTAGCTCGATAGAAGTTGTGGCGTTCCTTCTCTGCAGGACTTGGCTATGTATTATCGATTTTCCATGCACCTCGTACATCCTAGCCCGTTAATGCTATCCACACAATTCGCTCCGTGGAAGAGCATGTCCCCAAAATGCGGTCGAGCAGGGCGAGAGAAAAGACGCACGGCGGCTGTGACCCAGATGCTGCACTGTCAAACGTTGTCGCATTTCCACGATCTCAAAAACTCTCTTTGGCAGCTCAACCTTATTGAAGGTGCATTGAACCCGCCGCAGGACGCGAATTCATTGGCGCGTATCCGATGCTTGGCTCATCATGTTGATCATGCATGACAGATCTTTTAGCCTCGCAAATCGCTGCATGAACGCCAATTACCATTGCACGTTCCACGGAGAATTATATTTGGAGAGATGTACCTGCCTCATGTATGGATATCTGCCCCGTACCATAGTACAAAGGTGCTGCATCATTCGGCAGACTCGGCGATCATTCAAACCCGGATGGAAGTGTGCCTCATGCTGGCCTGTGCAACGCTAACCACTACGTAGTAGGTACCTCACCCATCCAAATTTACAAGACGGCCAGTCCGTGCGTCCTCGAATCGGCGTGAAGGTATCGGGATGTCCGTCCAGGGTGGTTCGTGTATCTCGTGGCTTGTGTTGTCCCCAGCACAATCTATCCAAAACTAGAATTACTCCGAACGATATAGAATAATCATGGTCTGGAGCCGCCGCATCATCATCAGTATCGTCAGGAATGCATCCATCGCCAACTGGCTGTCCCTTACAAAACAGCGTCCCTTTCAAAACGTGAATGTCTATTCAACGAGAGGTGTGTGTAGCTCGCGGCTAGCGTGAGATCATGAGCTTGAGTATCAGCCAAAGCCCCTGTTCATGACGTGGTCTCCTTATCTTTCTCGATATCTGGTCTCGAAAATCATGAGACCCCGAGATAGTCCGTAGACCACGGAAAAGATGACAATGGCGCGCGTGTTCAACCCATCAACTCTATGATTCGCTGGCGAGGAAAGGGATCCCCTGAACGTGGTGAAACGCCCATTATTCTATATGTCGGCACCATTCCCCTCGGATTCCTTTTCATACCGAAAACCCAACTCCGTAGCAACTCCACGTGTCCGCAATGTGCCCGAACACCCGAGGATGGAGCACTCCCTCCTTCCCAATAATCCTCAATGAGCGTCAGTCCTGTTCTGGCTAATTGTCAACCTTCTAACAATGTCGATAACCTACGAATCATGGTTCAGTAAAGCTGAGCATCACGAAAATCCTCCAGCCTTAGCTGTGGCTGATCAACATGGATGAAAGAGAAAGACCCACCCCAAAATTCCTCTCAAGACCGTCACATCATCATCACCAATATATTATTGTCGTTCGACTACAGACCGTCCGAAATAGGACAACCCAAATGTAATGTCAGGACACCATAGAAGCAGTATGTACTGCTATTGTCACCACTCCCCGGACCGACCAAGAGGAAATCGAATATCTACCGCCAATTCACCGCATTACCACTGCAAAAGATCCTCAAACCACGCTACGAATTATTGAAATCTTCCCAGGATCAGTACTGGAAAAGAAGCTGTATTATTCGGCGGTAAGTTATAGGGACTCCTATCAGAATTGTTAGCATTTCGTTGTCATTAAAAAGTTTCTCCACTTAGTGGTAGAGTTGAAGTTTGAATCTTAGTAGATGCGACATGACGAGGTGTCAAAGCATTAGAAGCATCCTCTGGTCTCCGCGAATCTGATCATGGTTGGTGAAGTACGTTACTGTATTGAATCGAGTCTTATCTTCAAGGCAAACTCATGTGGCTTGAGAGCAATTCAGTGTTAAGGAAAACCAAAAATGCTTGTATGATCCAAGTCATTCAAAGAGAACCAGGGAGCAGCCCCGGAAGAGGGCTTCCTTGAGGAGTTGACCCAATTTCGTAACGTAGCACCCTTGAGAAGACAGGACGTGATCCCCAGTGATCCCTGCGCTCGTGGTCTTTTTGGCTCGGATTTCGGTGCTTCTTCTGCGGTCGTTCTTTCGTTGCAGGAGGGAGAGTAGCAGCGGACTGGTGAATGAGACAAGGAGAGCTCAGGCTCTTTTCGCTAGATGAGCCTGCGATTGGTATTGCTGATCCTCAGCGTTGCCATGCCTGATCCCCTTCCTATGTCTTGCGTAAGGATTCGGTTTTCTCAAATCTTCGTAGTATTGGCATGCCTTTCATGTTGGCATTTATGCACATCTTATCAATATTGACATTCGTGGTGGCGATACGCTCAGGACTCTTGCTCTTGTTCTTGCGATAGCCATGGCCATGGTTCTGGGCGTCTGGCCCTCGTCGCAACTCGATCCCACATCCAGTCTACCACTCCAGACACCTTCTTCACTTGTCCTCGGAGGAGTACAGATCCCGAGCTTGAGGCCGCGAATATAATCCTGATTAGGTCCTGCCAGGTCCTCAACAAAACTCTTCTGATCTTCAACCACAGAGGGCAGCTCTGACATGCGACAACGTCAGTGCAGGGTCTTCCAACAACAACGACACTCTATTCAAAGATTCGACCAGACTGTCCACCAACCTATCTTGTGTAGGTAATGACATCGCGCATCAACAATAGTGTACTCTTCGATCGATCCAATTTGCTCCTCGACAGCTCCAGTTTCGGTTGCAGGCACCCCCGCTTTATTCTCTCTCAAAAGAGTCGTAGCCTCCCATTCCTCCCATCCACCACACCAACAAACACCGTGCTGCCCACTCGAACTCGGCATCCCCTTCACAAATATATTCTCCACCTCTTTTCATACCTCAAGACATCCCCTGACGACAATCTTTGCCGTGCACACTGTATTCCTCGAAAAGATATGTGATTCTGTATCCTGTCCCAGCAGCGACCCAAGCTCTCTCAATTCCAAAGACGTCAACGAGACGTCCCTTGCAATCAAGAGGAGTACTTGTCGACAGCCGAGACAATATCGCCGACAGTGTAGAGCTTGATACTCAACCGTCGGTCTTTGTCTACTCAGCACGACAGACGCAAAAATACCTAATCCTGCCTTGTTGCGCTAATATCATATCTTCCGCACATGGTCTGCACAAGATGCCAAATTTTGGTGGAGCATAGCTGTAGGCAAATCGCGGAGCGTTGAAGATTATTCCGTTCCTCGTCACACCGTCACATACTCTATCATCAAAGCTAAACTTTTAGCTGGTCGATTGAAGTGAAGAGGTCTGTTGAAGAAAGTTGTGGCAGGCAGTATATGACATTGCCCCAACGCCCTGCCGTCCATATTACCATGCTTCAATGCCGCATGGAGGGCGACGAAGTGACCATCGATGAGGTCATGCATAGGTAACTTCGGCGGTATATCCCATGCCCTCTGCAACCTTCACAACTAGGTCGAACGATACGGTTTCGCACGTTCTGAGATGTCGTTACCCCACCAACCACTAGTGGTCTTGGCAACTCACTATCACTAGCCTTATCCCATCAAACGTCCATGCAGGGATCTCGGCTAGCACCTTGGCAGAACCCCTGAGACGAGTGCCCGGGTTGGGATACTGCCACTTTACAAAGCCTTCCTCTCGATTTAGCAGGCTCTATCATGAACGAGGGATATCGGCGTAGCGCCTACAACCCCGATGTCTTTTAATAATTATGGGGCCAACTACCCCGGGGTATAAGCATCCTCAAGGGTCCTCACTGCCTATCTAGAATAGTTCCCTAACTCTTTCAGAGCCCACAATGCCTTGTTAGGGTCCGGTACTACGTAGCACCTCTAGTAGTGACAGTGAGGCCTTGACCAATGTCTGAGTCATGGTATATGTTAGAGTCCTAGGATTGATAAGCGTATAGGATGGGCTATTAGTAGTGGTTATCCTCCTAAGACTTAAGGGACCCTACTCAAGAGCTCGACAGTTCCACATACGGTAGAGCGATAATAGGTGATTTAATTCCCCTTGATACCGGTCCTGGTGGTTGCCCTCTGCAGCGCTGTATTTAGATAGTCAAACCAGCCAGTAGAATAACGAGTACATAATCAACCTACCATCGCACTCCCTCGATCAGATATCTGTCATCCCCACTTGCATGATCTCTACTTCTAGATCCCCCACGCCTTCGACACAGCCCATACACCCTTTCACCAAATACCATAAAAGGCCGTCTCCCCAACCTTCATGTTTCAGCAAGCAGCAGCCACAAGCTGTTGAGATATATGCCAAAGTAGCTGACGTAATACCGAAACTTGCGCAACGGCAATATCCCATGTCCTGGCATCCGTCTCGGCTGTACCTCGGCAGCAACCGCTGAAACGGATGCCGTGCCAGGACATGGGATAGGAGCTGCCGTGCCCTCATGCCTTATCCCCGAGTGACATTGCCCTTCGCTTTTCCATACGTTGCATCAACAGATCTTCTTTAACCATGCTGCTGTATTCCTTCCACGACATTCCAAGGTTTCGCACACTATTCTTTACCCTCCCAGTCGCCGTCATCATATGAGAAAGCTTGCATGTCTGCCGCTGGGGTCCCAACGTCCCTCCCTATTCTCTTTGTCTGCTATGGAATGAAGGGCAGACCTATTTATCTAGAGATCCAAAACTTCGTTGGGAGTCTTTGCGCGGGAGGGCATGGGGTAAGTGTTCGATGCGTAGTTGACAGAGATACCGGCGCGGCAATTGTGGCATCGATATTGGGGGAAAGAAGCTGTTCATGTGTGGTCAGTGGCGTGTAAGAGATTGCTGCTAAGTGAAAGGTAAATTGTGCTGCAACGGCTGATACGGACATCTCATCGATCGTGTTGAATGTCAAGTAGGCTCTGTGTTAGGATAATTTCTAGCAGCTGCTGAGCAGAACGATAGCGGATTCAAGACTTCCATTCCATGACGAGCGTCAATTCGGGAGCTGAAGTGTCAGTAACCTGACAAAAATCGTAAGTGCAATGTCGTCGCCTATACATTTTGACAGATTGACGTTGTGCCTCATAAAGGTAATGTTGACGAAGGGATGAAGGGTCGCCGTAGGATCCTATTTTGTTTCATCAAATACCACTCTGGAAGAGGAGAGTTACTTGCTATCTCACGACCCACGGATTCCTCGAGGGCTTCCTTTGATCCTTTACCAAGGGTAGATGCCAGTCAATCCTTGAGTGTGGTTGTTGACTGGGATTTTTGTGCGGCACCGCCGAGATGATTGCGAAGTGTGGTTTACTATCTGGCCATGAGTGAGAGCCAGGCATTTGGCTTATCTCTGACCCTGAAGTCCGATGGTGCTGCACCTTAGGCATCTCGAACCAGCTGTGACTGGAGTAAGGTGTCACTTGCTTGGATCTTGGGTTACCAGATGGCGCTGCGGGGAATTGTCAAGTAGGCCCTCAATGGACGTAGGTGAGGCCATAAATTCCTTCGCTCCTCTGTAGGTTCATCCATGCGGATTTGCTTGTCTGAACTGTCATAACGAAGAGGCTGCGCTCCCCTTTTCGTCGCCTTCGTCGTCTTTACTAAGTCTGCTGCCGGCAATAGACCCTTGGCGGTCTCTGCTGCTGCACTCTCTCTGGGTGTCTTGTTTCGCTTCTCGGCATATTCATATGAATCCGGGCTAACGTATACATCACAGGGCGGGATACTGTCCCAAAAGCGTAGTCTGTTTCGATAAGGACTTCAAAGGCTTTATCGGGATTATTTCTGTCACAGCTCATTAGCGTTATTGCCATCGTCGCTGGGGCATAACGGTTTTGTTGCCTTATCAAGTCTTCGTCCATCGCCCTCCGCAAGCCTCCCTTGCGAGTCCTCCTTCGACAATCAAGCACATGATACTAAGTTTTGGAGCATCTTCATGACTGCGAATCCTTCGATGACGCGACTGCTTTGGGCACACTGCAATCAGGGAGCCGTAAGACTCGAGGTTTGAAGATGTCTGGAGTGTTCATCCAGACATTCGTTCGGGAAAGTCGTTGGTGATGACGGAAGCATTGACAGCGTCATCCCCATCGGGCTGCCATGGGACGATGGCAGGTGGAGCCTTGCTGAGTTTGTGCATTGTACATAAATTGAGTCTGCGGGCTCATTCCCTTTGAGGCTGCTTTACGGCGTCGAAGATGAGGTCGTCATCTAAGCAGGTGGGGTTCTCTAGATAGAGAGCGTCTTTCTTAGGTCGTCTTCCAAAAAACGTCGCCTTGTGTATGTCCATGCCGAAGTATTCACTCATACTCTTGCAGAAAGCAACTATAGGTCCACCAGCGACCGCCGCGTTGATGTTGAAGTCTTGAAGGCCATCTGTATTCGGAAGAACGCGGTAAGATGCGCGTAGCTTCTCATAGGACTCGAGTTTAAGGGCAGCGATTCGCACAGCAGCAAGATCTCTGGTGACTCCATCCGTCAGATCTAGCGCATTGGGCTACTGGTGAAGTTCTTCTGATTCGGCCTGCTGGGGAAGTGGCAAACGTCAACTCGGCTTCGATTGTGAGGCTTCGTCTTCTAAGGTATAACCATGGCAGGCTCTTGCAATATAAGACTAGGTAGTATACCGTAGACTGAGGGTCCGACTCTTCACTGGGGCGTGAATGTCGGAACGCTGCCAGTTTTGCCTTGACTCTGGAAAGTCCTAGGGAAGCCCTATTGAGCTCGAGGTTTTGTCTGCTTTTGTGACTTAGGATCGTGAGATATCTGGACTAGTTCATGCCAGCTGTATCTAATATGGCAGTTATGCAACCTATAGTGAAGATACGGAACGGCGCAGCTGTTGGTACAAGGTAGCAACACAAGCAAACGGGCATGCGAGAAAACTCCTGTCGCATTAAACCATTTCATCCAGGAAGCAGATGTGGAAGTGCTATTATGGTGGCATTGTTTTTGAAATCAAGAGCCAATCCATGAGAGGGGGATGGGAGGAACGTAGAAGTCTCGATTGCTAATTGCGTTTCATAGTATCCACTCAAGTAAGGCAATGCAATTTCGGCGAGGGTAGAATAGGTACACCTATGTACCTATGTGCATAGTTGGGCCAAACCGCTGATCCTTGTGACAGTCCGTACTATGGACACTTCGTTTTAACGGTGGTAGATTACGATCGTTGATGGTGAAGAGTGTCCAATTTTGGAGGTTGAACATGGTCTAGAGGACATGTACACCAATATTGGTTATGGTAGCGGATGACATGGGACGATGGCTAACGTCTAGGAGGCATAGTATCGTTGTTGATGGCCTGGTGGGGAGAATGAAGACCCTGAGGCCAATCGATAGAGATAGTGGTCAATGACCAATTTTCGAATGAAGCTGGTTCTCGGTGCTATCTAGGTGTGTCATCTTGATAGGTAATAGGGCTAGTGATTGATGCCGTTGGCGCGTCAAGATTGGCATTCCCTTTTTTTTGACACCCCCCAAGTAAAGATGTGATGCACGGCGGCTTCTCTGCATTCATTGAAGGCTGTCAGATACGAAACAGTAGATCCTCAGTTGATGACTCGCACATTGGAACAAATTACGTTATCACGATCATTGGTCGGCGGGCTCCACTCGATTTCAACGACGATAGCTGCTCTGTACATGAGCAGTGGCCATCTAGCTGAAGGAAGTGTGACTTGTTCGTACATCAATAAACATTCTTACCTGATAAATTACTTGGCTCCGCAGCACTATTGGCGGAAGAGACTGAAGCTGCAGCTCATATCAAGAGAGCACTTCCATTCAAAGCTCAGCTGAATGGGTCGAGGTTGCACGATCTTCGAATACGAGTCAAATAGACAATCACCTGATTCTTATCAGTATTGCCACAGACGTTGTAAGTCTTCTCAATTGCCACAGGTGTGTGGACGGTACCCCAGCCCCGATCCTTGCGGTGCCTGCGATGGTGCAGGCTGCTGCCATGATGCAGGAACAAGATTCCCGATGTTTCGCAAGCGACATATGCGGGTCTGACATGGTCACACCACCATCAGAATGATCAGTTGCCAGTGAAGTGATAGATCTCCTTGGGTGTTAGTGCATCCAGAAGTATGCCTGGGTATGATGACATGGAGAGACCTTCCAATGAGGTGATTGGGTTCATGTGGGACATTTGGTTTGCGCAGCGAGCCTTTCGGGATACGAACTCCACCCTTTTTGGGATGCACGAGGATAGAGATGAAAAAGTGGGCAGCAGAGGTGGTGGTTGACTTCAGCGACGATTGACTTTGCCTTGGCCGCATATCGAGTTAGGTAGACTTGTCGAGTTTGTTGAACACGACCCATTTGGAATATACTTTATCACTCCCATTCCATCTGATTAAGTGTTTCCCCAGTATTCTATCTCCGCTTCAGATAGGGTTGAGGTTCGCCGTTTCCCGCACCAAGCTTTCAGTAAGTCTGATAGACAGTCTAACGTTCATGCATAAAGCCACATCGCGCATGCAGGGCGGGCGGGGGAAAGGCAGGAAGAGTAGGAAGAATTGGAAGAAATGACCTGGTACGTTCATGACACCAATGCATAGAGTAGCTCTCACATGCGGCTGTCGCAAGGATGTACTACTAGTATGTTGGAGATGGCAGTATCGATGCAGCCAGATGCAGCTAGTCTGCTCTGCAAATTCCAGTTGAGTCTCGTATTCTATGTTGGAGCAAGTTGGGAAGTCTGGAGAGTTGGCATGGGGAGATGCAGCTGAAGGCATGAGCTGAAGACGATGATGAATGGCGAAGGAGTGGTATGAATTGAAGCAGGAGCTCAGCCAGTATGATGTTGGAGGTGCAACTGGAGATCCCTAGTGGCCCTCCGTAGTTCGGCTATTTGTAGAAATCTAGACCGAGGACCGACTGCGGCCAAGGCCAGCACTTGAGCCACCACCACCACCGAATTCCAACTCCGCAAGTCCGCTCAGGCGCACGCCAGGCTACAATTGGCTAACTGGCTGACTGACTACCTTACCTAGCCACCTAACTAACTGTGCCTCAAGACCGAAGACCCTGATTAGGGGGTAGAAATTAGCAAGCGGGTGGCTACCCCTATCTGTATCCTCGGGATTCGTTGGCTTGTTTGGTGGTTTGGTGGTTTGGTGACTGACTTACTGTCCCGTGTACGCCCCCCTTCCCTCCCCTTCAAAGGCTCAAGGCGACTCTTGGCTTTCCAGAAGGAATAGTTCTAGCAGTCACGGGATGGACTTGCCGATTCTGAACGCAGCCAAGCCTGATTCGTGCCTTCCATCTAACTTGAATGAGGTCCTTGGGCAATGCAACCACCCCCCAAGCTGCAGCGGCCGTTTCGGATTAGGATGATCAACTAGACGACAAGCAGATCTGATGTACAGCTTGTCATTCGCGACCCTTCGAAAGAATACGAGCTGAGGTAGTGAGTAAAAAGGATGGAAAGAGTCGTCGGCTGAAATGCCAACAGACGGCATTAATGCTGGGTCAGTCGATTCGCGCTAAGATAAAGTGTACGGCGAGGGTCCCCCCTGCTCCCTCCCTCCAATCCCAGTGATCCACTGGCATTTTCCTCCTCATTCATCCTATTCCCTTACTACCGTAGCCACCACCGGCCACCTTCTTGCAACACGACTCGAAGGAGGGAGAAGCAGAAGCAGCTTGCAGACGCGTGGATGCCTGTCGCACCATCGCATACACTTGTACCTCGATATTGAGCATAGACCAAAGACTACTAGTAAGGTGGACCTGCATGAAGCCTAATAATAAAGTAATGCTATCATCCACCGCTGGATTCGACATCGCTGCCAATTGAAATTTTTATAACTGCATGGCCACCACCACTTTCCCTTCGTCAAGTTCCCCCCAACATCGCATGATTCAATATTCACCTGTCGGTTCTCAGGCGGCAGATGTTCAGGGCTCTCAACACTAGTCTATAGCCGCACAGACTCGTCCACAACATCCGGTCATCCCCATTCCCATAGTCTGCCACTGCGATCCCTCCAACGCCTGCACCAGTCAAGGCCATCCCGGAGCTTAGACCTGAATCTGTCGTAAATTCACGTAAGGATTCTGGTACTTTACATATGAACAACGGTCTCATCTCCGACCCATTCCCCCAGTTGACGCCTTTCCCACCGAATTCCCTCTCGAGTCATCAGGTCATTCAGGGAATTCACCAAGTCTCCACAAGCCCACTTTTAACGGATATTTGTTGGGAACGCCTTTCAACACTGTTAAACTGTTCGTCCGCCCACTCGTATCTGCACCTGTTCGAAATCAAGATCGATATTGAAGAAGATTCGAAGAGAAAGTAATACTCCTGCAGCTTTGAGATCCTTCCGAAGATCAAATTAGAGCCTCAGTCAAAAACTAAGAACACACTTCCACTCTAATCCCTTACCGAAAACTCAATCTGCTGGAGCTTCTATCAACCTTCGAAACATTATCCTTCCTTACGAACCTTCTCTTGGATTTGACCTCCCGCGGTAAGTCCTACGCCCTGCCCTTGTACAACCAAACTTATTATTGACAGTGCGATTAGACTCCATCCGCTGTAAATTAGCCTTGCAGCGTCTGCAGATGCTTCGGTGCCATGAATACTGGCAAAGCACCTGCGTGTACACCAACATGGCGGGGTCATATTGAGACAACCAAAGATGCTCTGATCATCTTCGAAGCCTGCTTCTCCGGCTCTCTGGCCCACTGCTTCCGCCGGCCGCACGATCGTGAACGAAACCAGCTCATTGTCAGTGGGAACGTTTTCGTCTACGAAGAGGCCACATCCGGCATCAAGAGATGGACAGACGGGATACCCTGGAGTCCAAGCCGGATATTGACCAACTTCCTCATATACCGTCAACTCAACAGCCCCTTCCCGCCGGGGGAAAAGAAGAGAGCCACGAAGCGGAGCCAAAGGTCAATCAAACCAGGCGAACCCTACCCATCCAGCGCCTCTTCGACACCAGTCACCGATGAGAGTAGACCCTTTCCCCCAGCATCCCCTAATCCTAGCATCAAGGCGGACGAGACATCCGACAAAGACGCCAATCGTGGGCTGGTCGGATCATTGGTAGATTCATACGAATTCAAGGAGAACGGACTGCTCAAGAAGACCATGACCGTCACGGTGCACAACGTCCAACATCACTTGGTTTCCTATTACTCGCTAGAAGATGCCAAACACAAACTACGGACGCCTAGGGATGATCCCCATCTGAAGGATCTGCCCATACGGGGTGAGCTGCTGAATCAGCCCAAATTCAAATTCCCAAACTTCGACGACGCCGGCGACGGTACGTACGATCAGGTGGATGGACAACAGAATACTTACCAAGGGTATGGCTTCCCAAACGGGTACGACCCGAGGATGTATCGGGATATGCAAGTTCCGCAGGTCTCGTCGCCGATGGGTTACCAAGCTGCCGCCTATGCTCCGTCACACCCTCCGTCTTCGAGCGCAGGCTACGCATCGATAGCACCTACGACACCAGGCTACGCTCCTCCAGTGCAGTATCCCCAACACACTTCTCAGCACTCGTACCCGCACCTAAACCAACAGCCGCAGTACCAAAGTCAGCCATCGCAGCAGGTGCACTACCATTTGCCCCATTATCAAGGCCACTCAGGAGAACAGCAACTTCCTCATTCTGGCTATCAGCCTCATGCAGCCGCTAATCCTTTACCTCGGCCAACCGCTTTGCAAGATTTCTCTTCCGGAGCATCAGGCGAAAATGGCTTAAGCCACGATCCATACTCTTCCGCTGGTATCAAAATCGAGGGAATGCCAACAAGCCAACCACAACAACACCAAGGCTGGCAGATGCCATACTCATCACAACCATGGCCACCGCGGCCTGAGGGAGCGCCGTATACATCCTATCGTGCCCAGCCTTGATTGCATGTCCTGAGCAGGGTCTCACCGTCTCTTGGCTTGCCAGGATCGGCATCCTCTTTTGCGAACTGGAGGCCCCTTCAATGCCTATTGGAGAAGTTTAATTCGCCGATTCAAGCCTGCTAATGTTGCTCCTAATCATATCGTTTAGCGTCTTCCCTCGCCAAATTGCCCTTATACTGGGCTACTAAATGAATCATCCGAAAGGTCCAAACCGTTCATACTAAGTCTAGACTCGCTACACATACATTCACACCCCCTGCCGACATTTTCGACCCATTACTAATGCAACCTCTGCACACCCTGTCAATGGAAGATCTCCTACCTCTCCCCAGCACGCCTACGGCGCTCCAGCGCCATAACACGGCTGCCGACGTATGCGTAACATTTTCGAGCATACAGGCTATGCAAGCGTTCTAGACTCGATTCCTATGCGAACAAGCCTACGCTCCATGCGTGTTCGCTGCATCGAAAAGTGTTGATCATCTGCCTAGGTATGGCGGTATGGCAGAGCAACTAGATCAGCACCGTCATGCACTGCTGCCCGCGATATCGACATTGCCGATATCGGCATCAACATCACTCTAAGTCTCGATCTAAGTCTCGAGTTTTCACAAATGCACGGCTGTATAGTATGCGCACAAACTTCCTTTCGTGGTAATTGATCAACGTTGATCGACAAGGCATTTTAAGAGTATCGGCGTCTTGGCATAGGCTAAAGGGGCCAAAGCTGGTGATGCATTTGGAGACCTGGATTTCCACGGCGTAGCGTCGCAGTGGGTGGACAAACGCAAGTTGAGGTGAATCAGCTTCAAATTTTGGTGCTCAGTTATCATTGGGCGGTTCCTGTAATGAGTATAGTCAGTGGCATGATTCACTACCATTGACTTAGTGATATGGACAGAAAATTAATTCATCGCACAGCAGAGTGGCGTGGAATTTCCTGATCATCTAGTAGACTTCACTGAAGATCGTGGATGAGTAGTAGTACAGTGGTAGTGGGTCCTTCACAGTGCTATTGATCTATCAATTTGACTCTTCCACGGGACATGACTCAAGTAAATAAGTAGTCTAGCCTCTCACAGAATATTCCGCTCGACGCTAGGTGGTGGCGATCCGGGCACCCACGTGAGAGAGAACGCTAATGCGCTCTAGCCCCACCGGGTAAGTGCAGACGAGTAGATCACGCCAAGGTTCCAGCTGAAACATCAACGTCTCTTCGACTATTCAAACACTACGGCCAGGACGCGGAGCTCGGCCATTCGAATTTTCAATGAAAGAGGACAGAAACGAGTGATTTGGGACACCCCATAGCTACCGAGCCAACACATTCGTGCACCACTCCACATAGTGCACGGCCTAAGCTGCTGCATCATGTGATGACGACGGCAGTTACTGGTACCTTGGGAAGATGGGGACGACTCGGAGCGCTGAGAGGGTATGGACGACCGAGTGTACACCCAGGAGCAGCATACGAGCTAGGCCTATGGGGCGCAAATGCTGGACGGAGTAGAACACGGAGCTGTACGAACCTGGAATGGAAAAGCGGCCAGCTTGAGAAGGGGAGGAGATGTGGAGTGCAACAGCATCTGAGCAGGGGCGTGAAATTAGAAATTGGACGACGGAGAAGCTTGATGATACAAGCCATTGTGAGAGTAAAAGAAAGGCAGACGCGTAGTCTATCCACTCAAAGCAGCAGAAATAGTGAAACGCCAGAAAAGCCAACGTACGCTTCACCGCTCTCAACCTGCTCTCACAACTAAGTATAGGTCCGACTAACATCCAGCCCAGCTCCACCCCACTTCAACCCCCCACCCTCACCCCTCTCGCCCTCCACGAGAACATCTACACCCTCCCCAACTTCCTAACAGCCACCCGCATCGTCTGCGCCCCTCTAATCGGCTATCTCCTTCTCCATCAGTCATACCCCTACGCCCTCACCCTCTTCGTATATGCCGGCATCACCGATCTCGTCGACGGATGGATAGCGCGACGCTACAACTCTGGCACCGTCGTCGGCACAGTCTTAGATCCCATGGCCGATAAAGCACTCATGACCATCGTCGTTGGCGTACTCGGCTGGCAACACATCCTACCCATGCCACTTGCTGTGCTCATCTTGGGACGGGACGTTCTGCTCAGTCTGACCGCATTCTATTATCGCTACGTCTCCCTACCGCCACCGAGGACGTTGAGTCGGTATTGGGATTTCAGCTTGCCGAGTGCAGAGGTCAAGCCGACGGGTATATCAAAAGTCAACACCTTCCTGCAATTAGGCCTGATTGGGGCGACGATGACGGGTTTGGCATTTCCGAGCTCGATGGGTGAAACCGCGCAGAGTGCGCTCCAAATCAGTTGGTGGGTCGTAGGCGGGACGACGGTGTGGAGTGGTGCCAGCTATTTGGGAAAAGGGGGTGTGAAGATTTTGGGAAAGAAGGGGGCTTAATGAGGTACGATATCCGGAGTGGAGATGGCACGACATCAGGAGTAGAGGCGGTGCGAAAGCCATAACTCTGCCACATTTACTGGACGGGCAGTAGGATTAAGGGACTCACCGTGCTCTATCGATTACACCGGGCATAGATAACAAACCTTGCCGACGTGCGAACTCCGTTCACCGAAATAGGCCCATACTATACAGCCATAACCACCATCATCAATGACAGGGTGCAAGTCGCCACATGTCGCCCTCAACATTGTCGCCAGACCAAGAATCCACATCAAAAGCAGGAATGTGAAATAGTGGCATCCTATCACTACTAGACGGAAGAACAAGAAGGAAGTGGCGGAGATGTCTATCTAGGCGGGGACGAAAGTATCCAATTGTGGGGGTATGGCACAAGGCAGTCGCTCTTTGCCTCGAGGACGCAATACAGGAGAGACGTGACATCCGTTCTACACGCCGACTGCTACCGGATAGCTTAGTATATTTTGGATCTGAGCTCGTCTAACTCGGAATTGTATCAGCGATATCAAAGTGGAAGGAGATTGTCCGGATGCAGAGAAAAGAAGTGGTCGATCTTACAATATCCCATAGGTATCTTGGCAAGGCATTTGTTTCAGGGGGTAATGCCAAGGCCCGGATGGCCTTACAGCTAAGGCTTATATCCAGCCCTATGAACCTCCATCATCAACACCGTCCCCCATTCATTACTACCTAAACACCAAAACACTCCACTCCACTCCACCACCTTTCAAACCTACACTAAGGAACTTTTCAAGCTTCTCTCTCGCCGTCGATAATACGTGTTCGTGAGACTGCACTTCCATTTCTATCCTCAGCTTCGGAATGTAGCTGAATCGCTGTAGGACTATGTTTACTCGCTACTAATTCAGGTGTGGTGATCGCTTTCTTGTTTTGGTGATTGTGATGATGACGATGATGATGGTGATGATGATATGAGAGTAGACTGGCTACCTTACAGACGTGTACTACTGATCAGCCTTTTTATCTCGTGGTGTCTTCCCGTTCCCAGCCGTTTCTAAAAGTGTGAATCTCTTCATATCTTCGCTAAAAGAAGTACATTCGAATTACAAAATTGCCCGTTATTTGAGAATCGTCGCTTGCTGTTTGAATAGTTTTGTATTTGTATTTGTATTTACCCCTCGTTGCCGGTAGGTATGTGGAATGATGGCTCTATAGAGTAGATCGATACTATCTAGCTTTGCGTACATTTCTTTTTTCAAGATATGATTCACGATTGGAGAGCGTCTATTATTGGTCCCGGCTCATACGCCTCCTAGGGAACAAATGCAATTCTTTCTGGATATAGGTTGAGGTGAATCCAGTGGATTTCTAGCTTGATGTTGATTATTCATATGGTGGTATTGTTGGCTTGCTGTATGACAAGGTTTATTGTACATGCCTGACGTTTTTTTTCATAACGGGATACGCTGATAATAGCTCTGTTTATCTTCATCCCTTGCATATACTACTACAAGTCCAACCCGCTTTGTTTCGCCGGATCATACAGGCCAAACAGCGAGCTTATGTTTCCCTCTCCTACTCGCCCTGCCCCTGGTAATAACAATAAATACACAGATCACAGCACGGAATGGACCCAAACAGTACGTACCATGCGGACACGATCGAACGATGGCGCTGTCGCTAGCGTGACTAAATCGCCGTACATCGCCACGACGAAAATGTCTGCTCACACAGCGAGATTCTTTACATGTCACAAACGCCCCTAATACACGCCGGATCTGATGGCAAATCCTCACTTCAGTTTATCGGGCACCGACGAACCCTCCTCACTCGAAGATCTCCCCGCCTTACACTGTCGTAGGACCTCCAACCCCCAGCCAATCAACCAATAACATAAGAAACCCAGCCCCCTCAAAGGTACTCAAGCACACTCAACCCATTCCGACCTCTTTCTCCTCCCATCATTGCAAAACCACACGCTCAACTACCAACATACCACACCGCTCCAACTAAACCGAAGCCTTTGAGACATATCAATCGAAAGCGAAATATCGAATATAATCACACAATGCCAACATATATACCCAAACCCAGATATTCAAGCTACAATCTCACCTCTAACCACCCATCTACTGTTCAAATCCAAATCGCGACCACAACCCGATTCCAAAGTCCCCCCCTCCCTCCTCCACATCCCAAGAATAAGAATCGGCCCACAACTCCAATCCTAACTAGTATACACCATACCTCCACACACTCACATACATACCTACTTACTTCCTTAGTATCACGACCAACCACCCGTCTCCCTTCTATTACATCCCAATTGACAGTCCCATCCATCCATTTAATACATCCACATTCTCAACTAATCGGACGTCCAAGGTACATAACAGAACATTCTCCTAGTAGAATAGCTAGACCCATTCAAAAGTATCATGCCTCCGATCTCTTTCCATAGATTCTGTATAGATTGAAACCTACTACCAAATACCCTATTCCCGCACCCTTTTCTACTCCGCTCATCATCCATCATACCAACCCACCAACCCACCAACCCACCAACCTACTCAACTCCCCATCCCAACCCCATCCTTCTTTCAGGACCCGCCACTTCCCATTCCCATTCCCCTTCCCCATCCCCTTCCACAGATCCGTACTCTCACAATTCCCCACTCCCTCCCTCACCAAAGATCAAAAACGAAAGCATCCCATCCCATCCCATCCCATCCCACCCCATCCCATACCTGCATCCTCCATTTCATATTGTCAAAACACAACCGGTAGGGTGATTCGTGTAATTCACACATACATGATTGGGACTTGCAGATGACTTCAAGCTTGAGAGCACAGGCGAATGAGACTCGGGACTTTGGGCTTGTTGTTGATGGGTGATGGGTGTGGGAGTGGGAAATAAGTGGGTGTGGGTGATGGGTGATGGGTGATGGGTGATGGGTGATGGGTGATGGGTGATGGGTGATGGGTGATGGGTGTGGGAATGGGAGTGGGAGGGGGAGGGTGTGGGAATGGGAGTGGGAGTGGGAGTGGGAGGGGGAGGGTGTATGGAGGGCCTTTGTTTATATTGTACAGGGTTCGGGCGAAGTGGATTGAATTGGATGATCGGGTATAGATAGACATATTGACATCTAGTTGTAATATGGAGAGTTCTCAAGTACCTAGGCGATGTTCATGCAGAGAGGAAATATTCTAGATAGGCCTTGAACGGATTGAACTCACAAAGTCCGATTAAATACTCTCATCTTCAAGTTCGGCAACGCGGCCAAGGGCGAAAAGCCCGCTGTAAAGGAAGCCGTGGACTGAGGAGATAGAGCAGCCATTAAGAGACCATCATCCCCGGCATTCCCCCCGGCATCCCCTCAAACGCTCTATTCCGCCACCTCAACCCCTCCTCAAACCCGCTCGCATCCACAGCCTCCATCCCCCACCTCCTCTCCTCCTCAACCTCCCTCCTCGCCTCCTCCGTCACATCCCTAACCTCCTTCCCACCCTCCCCACCCTCTCCATCCGCACTCCCGGGCCCCCTCATATTGCTCTTCCTCGGCCACAAGCTCGGCAGCACCACCTGCTGCACCCGCGGCTCCACGCACCGCTCATCGATCCATGCGTGCAATCTGTTCTCCACCAGCTGCGCGATCTTGGGTATATCCTGCAAGCGCGAGCGGGATCCGACGAGCGATCGGACGCTGAGATCTAGTCTGTAATCTGGCAGGAAGGAGAAAGCGAGGGTGGTGGGCGTGGTGCTGGGGGGCTGCTGCTGCGGTGTGTCGGATGGTGTGGTGCTGGGTGTTGGATGGCTGGGCATGAAGGAGATGGACAATGTTCCTGAAAAGCGAACGACGCTTACGGATAGGGCGACTGGTAGGATGGCGGTCAGCGGTTTTGGGTAGTTTAGTACCAGCTTTGTTTCCAAGCCCATGGTGATAAAGTCGCTCAAGTCAACATCCATACGAGCCTGAAGGCTCGGCCCTTCCATACCATTATTGCCATCGTCATTATCGACGGGGTGAACTCTGCAGTTACTCAAGATCGGAAATTCCTCGCCAAGACTGATCTCTGTGACTTTGATATCCGAGACGAAATCCGGTTTCTGGGCCCCATTCAGGATTCCCGTCAAACTGGTGAGTATGGCATCGTCGTCATGGGCATCGTTTCTGAACTGCGCAATCGTCTGCGCGATCAAGACATTGAACCAGTCCAGACTCTCGGGCTGGTGGGAGTTGACGTTGTAGTATGTCTTGCTCAGTATCGTAGCCGTCGTCAGGCGCGGAGGCGGGCGTAGCACATGCGATGAGGAGCGTTTGGTGTTGAGCTTGTGCGGGGTAGAAGATGAGGAGGTGAGGGAGACGGAGCGGCGATGGGGTGAGGTTTTGTCTCGGCGGGCGAGGGCGCGGGCGGAGGCTGTGGTTTCGGGAGAGGGGGGTTCGCCGAAGATGAAGAATTTGATGAAGGCGACGATGAGGATTACGACGGAGAGTTGGCCGAGGAGGAAACCCTCTGTGAAGGAGAGGCTGGAGGGTTTAGCAAATCGAATGTGGCAGAGGGGAGAGGAGCGTACGATGATTGTGGTGGTGGTGGAGAAGGCAGAGATGCATCTAGAATGGTGTTAGACGGTATTCTAATTGGTGACGATAAGGGAGGGGCAGACGTTGATGACTACTCATGCTATCAGGAGAGAGATTTCGGGTCGGTCGAGTGTAGACCCATACTGTTTCAAGACCAGTAGAACAGTGCTGGTGTGGAGGGAGTATCAAGTGTCGGCGGAAGAACAAAACAATCACATTTTACTCAACTTCTCACATGTCGCACATGTCTCCTCTCGGGCGCACTGCTACATTCTCGAGGATTATCCATTCTTAAGTCCATAGGAGGATTCTCACGTTCGTCCTAAGATGCTATTTCAGGTTACTGGTTGAAATTATTGAGCAATACAAATTCTATAATGCAGGTTGGTAAGTCCTCTAATACGCGGAACCGAACATTCTGCATCGATAATCAGACGCCCTCTAACGTCTCTTAGATAGAAGGCCATGACCAATGGCATGTAATACAGAGCTATCCAGCAGCTGTGCCTATAGATCTTCCCAACGCCCTGCTCCCTCAATAATGCCTTGATATTACTCTCCCTAATCCCTCTTCTCGAATTGTATATCAACCTCATACCTTTATTTCCCGACTCTTGATGGAAAACCTAGGACTTAAAAGAGTCTCTCGCACTCTGCGTACTCGCACTCACTAGCGACGGGTTCGTCGTCGGCAATCCTCCGCCCATTTTCGATTTGGCAGATTGCTTGGCCTTAGCAAGCGCGTAAACGAGGCCGGAAACGAATCCCACCGCGATAGCTGAGACACTGGGCAACGTGACTGGTGCATCGAAGAAGACTAGGCCACTCACTGCGATTGGCAACTTGTTGAGAGCGCCAACCATAGAGTATGTGGTGGAGGATGTGACGCGAACACACCAGGCGGAGGTGTATGAGATAAACACGGATGAGAGTCCAGAGAAGACCATAGCAGCGATGATGCTTTGACGGCGGTCCGCGGGGAAGTTTTTCATAACGTTGTCGGAGGACCAATTCTCCACGAAAATCGATGCAACAAGGAGGATAGGGATAGAGAGAACGTTGTTGTAGAACATGGCTACAAAGCCTGTTAGATATCGCGATCAACGATAAATGCTGAACCACTCACTGTCGAAGTCCTTGAAGTTCGTCAACTTGATCCTCTTCCGTATACCCAGCAGATATGCAGCACTGCAGAGACAATTGAACAACATCCACATATAACCCGCATTCAGCGTTGAAATCTGCTGCGATGCCTCGGTGCTTGCGTGTCCAAAACTTGACAAGGCGTGCTGAATATCTGCCCAGGCTGCAATGACCGAGCTAAGCACCATGAGTCCGAAGGAGAAAAGTGACATGCCAGTGACGGAGCCACCGAACCATAGAACCTCTCCATAGGCGATTAGGATGATTGTCAGATTCTTGAAGATGGTATAGACAGGTATCGAGAGGAACTGAAGAGCTTTGGTGCTGGTATAGATCATGACAATGAGGGCGAGGGACACGGGGAACCCTAGAAGATGTCAGTCGCTGGAAGGCTATTTCTGTGAGGCACTCTCACATTTTCGAGCTTCATCCATTTTGAAGTCTCGATATTGTATGACCCCAAAGCTTTTACAGGTCTGAATCGCCAATACACACACAACGGACTGTCCCCTGTCAGCTACCAATTCCACTTATATAGCATATATCCAACTCACCTGAACGCAAAGTAGAAAAAAGTTGAGGTTGAAGCCGGTCCCGGAAAGCACAAACTTGTTCGTCACAGTCATCATAATCGAAGAAGCACAGTAGCTGAGTACGGGGACTATGGGGTTGCCGGCGATTGGTCCACTTGGCAAAGCTGGCCCCGATGGCGCTGGTATCATTGGTGTTCGAGAAGTCATGGGCGAGCTCGGTGGTGACTCGTAGCTGCGTATGGTGCCGAGTTCGATGCCCAGGTCATCGCGCTTCTTGTCGTTGGCCATGGTAGGTGATTCGTAGCTGTAGATGTTCGTCGAGTGTTCCGCAGCCCTTTTTGGGTGGTCCTGGAGCTATTCTGGCAGGATGACGTTCCCTTTTCGTCAATTGGAGCGCCTTCAAACAAGATATCTTCGGCGACGTGCGAGATATCTGTATAGTCTGCAGAGTGTATGATCTGTGTCTTTTTCGTGCTGATGTTCAAATACGAAACGCTAACTTGATAGGCCTTCCAGGGGTCCATTTTAGTCCTATGGCTTGGCAGTCTATATCGGGACGTGACGCGCCTGAAGAGTGATAGCTCCATAGCCCGATCATTACTCGTGGGTATCATATCAATTCTTACTGTTCCCACAGTACCTGTGCCACAACCCTACCGGATCTCCCACGCAGACCCAGTCGGCCTAATATCATCATCCCACAACCGAATTGCTCCTCTCCTGCCAAAACCTTCTCACCTACCACCCACCATGCCCACTTCAACCTCCGACGACGAAGACGACCTCCTCGACTCCCTCGAAACCGACACCGCAAACGACCCCTCCATCGCCCACCTCCGCGAAGCCCGCATGCAGCAACTATCCCTCGACCTCAAACGCTCCAAGCAACAACGCAATCAAGGCTTCGGTTCCTACCTCCAAATCAAAAACGAAAAAGCACTGATGGAAACCACCACCGCGACAAAATACTGCATCGTGCATTTCTTCAAACCGGATTTCAATCGCTGCAGGATCATGGATGAACATCTGGCCGCGCTCGCACCTGTGCATTTGGAGACGCGGTTTCTGAGGATCGATGTGGAGCATGCGCCGTTCTTGGTGGAGAAGCTGAAGGTTAGGGTGCTGCCTTGTGTGATTGCGTTTGTGGATGGGGTGGGTGTGGATCGCGTTGTGGGGTTTGAGGGGTTGGGGTATAGCGAGGATACGTTCAAGACGAGGGATTTGGAGGTGAGGTTGATTGCGGCTGGGGTTTTGCGGAAGGCAGGGGGGGCAATGGGAGCGGGAGGTGTTGGTGTTGGGGGGAGTGGGAGGAGAGTGGAGGGGCGAGAGGACGATGAGGATAAGAACGATGGAGATGATGATGATTGGGATTGACGATGACGACGGAAAGGATTGATGCGAATTTGAAGAGTGGCTGCGTGCAAAAGACGTAGCAGGGAAACCCTCTCAGCTAAGCGATCGAAGAGCATTCCACCGGCGGCGACACTGCTGGCAGCGCCATGCCAAAGACCCCAGGTCTGTCCCTCCAATAGAGGCGTAGCCAGTATCTACGCCTACGCTTGCTGTGGCGGACAGCACGAGGGATATGCTGGAGTGCAGTGAGGAACAGCGTGTGGAGCAGGAAGCTAGGTGCTCCGATCGGACGTAAGAGACGAGCGCAAGTAGATTGTCGTGGCGTGCCTCAAACGTGCTGTCACAGTGAATATAGATATTGAGAATCATGAGATTTGGACAAACTTTCAACAACTTATGAGACTGTGCCACTGCACTGGGTATGGCTATCACGCTGTGAAAAACTCGCTCAAGCTCTTCTATCCTTGAGCGACCTCGAATGATCCCCCTACCCCAAGCATGTCATCACCAAAAGAAGATCATGTGTGCGTAAAGTACAGAGAAGTGCCCCCTCCGAGTGTGGATGACAACGGACCGCCTTCATACGTGATGAGCGTAGTAGCTGTAAGCGTGAGACGCCACAGAGCTCATAGGCTTGACCATCAGCGTGGTAAACCCAGTTTCAGATACCTTAGGTCTAGTGGAGACTCCGTTTGTTGCGTATGCGTGGACAATTGCTGCCCTGGTGGATGAAGACCTTTATCCGAATAAGCGTAAAAGATGTCGCAGTCAAACCTTATATTTCCACACTCTTCATCTCGTCGACGCCGGCAACTCCTAGACCAGTCAATGGCTTGGCAAGGTAGTCTTTGTTGGTGGCATCACTCAGCACACCTGGAATGTCCGCTTCCATCACTTTGCCCAGCGGCTCCTGGTTCAGGCTAGGCTTAGGAGCAATTGGAGTTCCAAACTCTACTAAATTTCCACCTCGCTCGCTAGCTGCTGTGTTGTGTGTAAAGGCGTCCAGATTGGCATCACCGCCAGTGTGTATCTTCGGTACAGAATTATCATCCGAGACTTGAGCGAGAGGACTGGGTTTGCCGATGGCACCACGAGGGCTTTGGGTTGTTGTTGATCCACGATTAGAGAATCTTTGCGGTGAGCGACCTCTTTCCTCCGTCGGACTGCCGTATGGAGAGCCTCTACCAGTCGGACCGACAGAGCCTGGCCTCCTTCGAGGACCTTTCCTCCCATACTTCTGGTCCATCCTCCAGCGCAGAATATCGAGATATGCTGGCTCGACACCAGCAGCTTTGAATTCTCGCAATTTCAGCTCCTGTGTCTCCTCGTCGACAAAGACCTTTTCACCACTCATATCGTCGGCAACCATTGCTAGGAATGCTGACCAAGAGCGAGCAACAACATATTTACAGTCGTAATCCCGTCCAAAGATGATAATTTGGCCCCACTTCCCAGCTGGACCAGGCGCGAGGTCAACCGCAAGGTTGTTTCCTCCCCAATCGCGAGCTAAAGGGATCCAGCCGGAGTGGGCGTACGCTTTCTGGATAGCCCTGGATGGTTGTGAATCCTGCCGATCGAGCAGATCCTGTCTCCAGAGTGGGTTGGCGGACTGTTGTGGTGCTGGTGGCGCTGATGAAGAAGATGCACCGCGGAAGGCTCTAGGAGGAAACTGGGTCTGCGGAGGTGGACTTGTTAAATACTCTTCGTTTACTACACGCCAATTCTTCCACTCTTGAACGATCTCCTCGCAGTCTAATAGCATGCAGCCAAAGAGAATGCCGGTAGGCCTGCCCCCTCTCTCCTGACCGTCATGTTTCTGTAGTGATTCGCGGACTTCTATGGGTAACGAGCAGTCAAGCTCATGTTCCAGCTCATTGATATCATTCTGGGTAGCGCCTTCGCTGAGTTGATCACGAAGTTCTTGATAGTTGCTTCCTACCCAACTTTCAATCTTTTTCCAAGAATGTGCGGCAGGAGGCGGCGGAGGAAGGCCTTCTTGGAAACTTTGCATCTGAATCTCTCCGGGAGTGATGTTATCGAAAGGGTTTTCCTCATTGGCATTTGTCCGTCGCATGGCTAATTTTGACCGCATGCCGGGTGAGTACGGTGATGTGGGCGAGTGCATTGGACCAGCCCCCGGTGTACCAGGCGCTTGAGCCATGCCATTCTGTAGACCTGGAGTGAACTGTCCAGAAGTATCTTCGCCGTAGGGTGAGCTGAGATCAGCTCGTGAGTCTATAGCGCTTGTTGCGACGGATGTAAGAGGAGCATGACGGCTTTGGTTTAGAGGCATGTGTTGGCCCGTGCGGTAAGGGGAATCGTGGGAGGCATGGCGGTCGTTGGAGATCATTGTATGCCAGAACGAGCGCCATGCTGACCCAAATCTATCGGGACTGGTCGTCAGTAAGCGGTTATTGAAGATGTAGGACGCCGGGAAGAGCGGGCATTCTTACCCAGACATTGTTATGAAAGTTGGCCCAACGTCGCAAGGTGATGAGGGTCAGTTGACATGCATTTCAGATGCGCAGAGAGGTATGCTGGAAATAAGATCGTTGCTTGTATGAGAACATGCAAATGATGTGATGAATTGATATTGTTTCCCAAAGCGCGCGTCTTTACGTCTCCGGTGCAGATGGTGGGTGGTGGTTAAAAGGCATCATAAAAGGAGTTTGCTCTGGCTGTTACAGGTCTTCGTTCCCCTGTCCCTGCCAAAGCCAAATTTAGATAAATAGTTACCGACGCGCTAGTGAATTCGGCAACAACGCGTACCAAGAATACACGGGGGCAACGCCGATCCAAAATATATTAAATCTTCCCTAAAGTACAGCAATATAATATCGGAACAGTGGCAAGATGGAGTGGCATGATGGATCTGCTAAGAGCTGCCTCCTTAGTTGCGAGCTTCGCCGGCAGAAATTACGACGCTCTATCGACCACCACAAACTGCCGTAGAGTTGTTACAATGTTAATGATATATACAATGAGTGACGCTCCCTGTATTGAGGTTCCTAACCATCTACACTGATCCTGATTGGTCTTTCGCCATGAATTGCAGATTATCAATGAACCACGTCCACAGCTCCCAACCTGACTGCATCAATTGTTCGTTTGACAGGGCATGCTGTTACAATGTGTACTGAGAGAATCCAAGGCTATCAGCTTTCTCAACCCCATCTGTGTGTGTCACCCTTCGGCCAAGGCCAGTTGAGCAGGCGCTGTTGGTTGACGCCCCATTCGTCCAGTCTTCTACGATCCCAGAATACATATCCCCATCTTCTCAGCTTGTAATCAGTGTTCTGAGCCCCTCGGAGACTAGCCCACAACCAACCATCAGTAGGCACACTGTCAACTCTTGACGAACTTTCAATGACTCTCCGAGGCCAACCCTGACCCCCACTGACAATCCATTCATACGACCGCAATGTGTCCCTCATGATTTGGCCCAGTAGGAATGGCGTAGAAGATGATATGTCCTTCATCAATTGCTCTGAGTGCGCTACCATGAAGCTATACACTAACGCTGGACCAAGAGCAATCGCAGCTTCAGTGAAAAATGGGATAGCTTTGCCTGCGAAGTGAAAGGTGACGAAGGATTGCAAACTGGCGATTTCTTCTATTTCATGGATTGGGAAAAGCCCAAGAAAATTTCTAGCTATATGGTCCGAGTCGGCGTCTGATGCCCGTTGAGCAGTGTCGGCATTATGTGGAAGATTTACATTTGGAACAAAAAGCTTGCTGCACAATTCCCACCGCCAAAAGGCTCGATTGAGTCGACGGAGCTCTGTGTGGGAAGGTTGCGGAAGCAAAGAGCGCTGATAGTCAGGCCCCAACTGCTGACCCTCGGACATGTACAATGGGTTTCGACTCAAATTAAGTCGGCAGAAACTGTCAATGATGAATCTAAACTTAACATGAAACCTCAGGATATTAAGAGAATCCTCTATAGAGAGACGCAGATTATCAGTCATCCGTCCTTGCCCGTAAGTTTCGAGGAATGCGTCGATAATTTCCAGCCTATTGGAAACAGTGATTCCAGGCCGTGGTGCATGGAGTACGGACCAAGGATCCAGAAGATCGAGACCAACCTCGTGGAGTGTGTTTGTCGTTACATGATGGAGAACGTCTTCTTGAGCTTTCAAATAGGCCTGATGATAGCTTGATGAAACGTGGGCGAGGGACTTCATTGATTCGTAGTCTGGCATGCTGCACAAGATTAGGATCTTTATCTCGGCAGGGAACAGCTGAAGCGACATGGCTCTGGCGTAAGACATGGTATCTAGCTACGTGCTGAGATATCAGGCTGCAAGATTCGGCTACAATTCGAACGGTGGTTTTGATTGCCTCATACAACCGAAGGCTAGCAATATCGTAGAACTCAAAAGAATGTTACGTGACTATTTTCAAAGAAGTGTGGTGCGTGAACCAATTATGAAAAATGAGAGAAGGTGGATGGCACAACATTGGTACGAAAGGAGATTCATACTACGGACATAAGCGCTAATATCTGCACTGTCCATATCAGGACTAGCTTATTGGCGATTGTTTCCCGGAGTTTCTTGAGCATTCAAGGTTGTTCCTTGGACCAAACATATATTGATAACCAGCATTCGTCTTCCTTCAAAAAGATGAGTATGTCTGGCGCTGTACACAGGGAATTCTGTAAGCGAAAGATCATTAGATGATGCTTGCAAGTCCGCGATCATGCAGGCCGCACCGCACACTGCCGTGTGCTTGGACGAGTCATCATATCTTGCTGTTTCTCACATCATCGATAGAGGCAAGACTCCACGCTCTATGGATGGCGGGTAAAATGCTCGAAGTTTCCTCCCTCCATGCGTTGTAGACCAAGTATTAGATCTTGTTAACTCTCCTCGATCTTGGTGCAATATACTCACTGTTCCCAACGTTGTGTAGGCTTTCGCCTGTAGCAGGCAATATAGCCGTAAGACGGGCTGCAAGACACTGCTGTTGCTGCGATGCAATGCAACGCGCGGAAGCTATTGCGTGAACCAGAAGACAGATACTGCAGGTAGCCTAGACAGTATAAGCAACTGAAAGTAAGTCGACCTTTGGTAGGAGATAGGAGCAAGCCTTCGAAGTGATCCGCGTACGGGGGTGAATTCTGCTGTGAAAGCCGAGCCGCGGCTGCGTACCTGCGACACTTCACTTTCTTTGTTCGATAAAAATAAAACAACAGTCGATCTCACTTACCAGCCATCTTCCCTTTCTTACAGCACTCCCACCAGAAACCACATTTTGCCTCAAACGAGTTCCAGCTCAAATACAGTATCCGATGAGTGAATCGCATACTAAGTACTGACTACTGTTATAGAAACCCCGTCTTACTCAACAGTTCAAGATCATTTGTCTCACTTGCTGCTCCATCCATCTGTCTAGCCCGTCAACCCTCGACTCACCAACTTCCATCATCTCACATTTCGCTCTCAGTCATCAACTTCTCCCATTACGCCGACAGTAATGGAGCAGACTAACTCTTGCAACTTGGCTGATCCAAAGCTATTGGAAGCTATTGACAAATTATTCGAACTGAACATTGGCGAATATGTTGCGCTGCCAGAGGTGCGAAGCATTACTCCATATTGGTCCTGACTCCACTGATGTTCTCAGATACTTGTGGTTGGAGACCAGTCCAGGTAGGTACTCGCTGTTCTGAGTAATCTCCTTTCACTTATGGTGATCGGTATAGCGGCAAAAGCTCTGTGCTCGAAGGCCTGACAGGCCTATCTTACCCTCGAGACAGCGCACTCTGCACTAGGTTTGCCACTCATATCACCTTCCGGAGACGCCAAGTCAAGAGTGTTTCAGTCTCGGTCATTCCAGCCGTTGATGCTAGAGAAGACCATTGCGCAAAGCTTCAAAATTGGAAAAAGGATAACTTTCAGTCACTGGACAGCGAAACATTCGCTTTGATCTTGAAAGAGGTATTACTGCTTTCCATGTAGTCCTTTAGCGTTCCGGTTTCCTACTCCAACTTCGGGGAATTCGTCCACAGCTGCACCAATCCTTTTGCGATGATCTCAAATACTAATGGAGTTTTCATCCAATAGGTGTATCAACTTATGGGGCTTGGGGAGCAAGAGGAAGTATTTGGTGCCTTAATAAAGAAGACATTTTCGAACGACGTGCTCAAGATTGAGATCTGTGGCCCTGACCAAGAACATTACAGTGTGATCGATGTCCCCGGTATTTTCAGGAACACAACGTCTGGAAATACAACCAAGGCGGACATGGCGATGGTGCGATCCATGGTGTCAGATTACATGAAAAATCCTCGCTCAGCAATGCTCGCAGTCATTCCGGCCAATGTGGACATCGGCACTCAAGAGATCCTGGAAATGGCGAAGGAGTACGATCCTGAGGGTCTCAGGACTTTAGGAGTGCTGACCAAGCCTGACTTGGTAGACAGAGGCGCCGAACACAATACAGTGGACATTGTGGAAGGCAAGACCCATACTCTATATCTCGGATGGTGTGTTGTGCGAAATCTGAGCCAAGAGCACCTACAAGACAGCTCAGTGGACAGACAGACTAAAGAGAATGAATTCTTCGCGACGGAGAATCCATGGAAGAAGCTACCGAAAGATCGAGTAGGCGTTGGAGCGTTGCGAAAGCGCCTTGTTGAGTTGCTTGGCGACCTCATCAGACGCGAATTCCCAAATGTATGACAGTTGTCACAGATTCTTGGCCCCTCACACAATCGATGTGAAGCTGACATCCGCACTTTTAGGTCAAGTCGGACATCAATAAGAGGTTGATGAAGTGCGGTGACGAACTTGAGGCTCTGGGTCCATCCCGAGAAACCAAAGAACAACAGCACAAATACCTTCTGGATCTTTCTACGCGATACAAAGAGATCACAGACCAGGCGCTTAAGTCCCACTACAGCGACGACGTATTCGATAATTCTCGGAGTCTGCGTCTTGCCACAGTATTCGTGCGTCGCAATGAAACCTTTACCCGCGACGTGAGAGACAAAGGGCACACGTATGAATTCACATCCGAAGTAGAGATCGAACCTGAGGTAAAAGCCTCGACCAAAGAAAATCCTTTCAAAATCCGCTATTATCCCAATCATCGGGACCTGGAAGACCTTTCTCACAAGGAAGGCAAGATGATTGAGCCAAGCGCTAAGGGTATTGAATCTTGGCTGGAGACCATCTACCAAAGTTCTCGAGGACTCGAATTGGGTACATTCGATGCTTCTCTCCTCACACTCGTGTGGAGAAAGCAATCGGCAAATTGGAACACGTTAGCTTTAGGGTACATCCATGATCTTGTTTCTGTGGTTCATTGCTACACTGTTAACGTTCTGTCCCTGATCTGCGGACACGAGCCAATTCGGAGGGGTCTCATGTCGGTCCTGCTGGAAAGCTTGATCGAGAGATATGCAAAAGGAATCGACCACGTAGCTTTTCTCCTGGAATGTGAGCGGGTGAGCCAATTTCTGTATCAAAATTCCCAAAGATGATTTCGGGACGAGGCCTTCTTAGGGGCTGACTCAAATGTTTGAGAGCATGCCGCCTGTCTGAGCAATTCATAGACTCTTGCCTATTAGGTTGTATCTCGGAAAGGGTCTCTTCTCTCGGGTTGCCCTCTGCTTAATACCACGTCTCATGACTTTCTCCGATGTCATGAGCAGGCGATGCTGACTCCGACCTATGCGCAGAGCGGTACACCTTTGACCACCAACCACTATTTTGCAGACTACTTGGACAAATGGTATGCTCGAAACAGGACGTAGAACCAACAACAGTCATTCGCTAATAGCTCTTCAGTCGTCAAAAGAGGGCCAAAGCTCTAATGCAGAAGTCTGCATTTACTGTACCGGGCTACGGAGAAGTTGTGAAGCTTGACCACATGGGTCAGCCTTCCAACAGATTGACGAACTCGAAATACACAGTATGCGACCTTCACGACATACTCGAATCGTACTACAAAGTGGCACGCAAGCGCTTTGTAGACAACATTTGTATGCAAGCGGGAGATCGCTTCCTTGTCACTGGTCCCGATGCACCAACCAAGGTATTTAGCCCTTCCTTTGTGAGCGGGTTGACCGATGAGCAGCTGGACACCATTGCAGGTGAGAGCGCAGCCACACGACGCAAGAGAGGAGAATTAACACGCGAGATTGCGAGCTTGGAGAAAGGGAAGAAACTGCTCTGAAGATATCTGAGCGTGGCTGCTGCCTGGATGGAGACCTAACAGACAGCAATCAAAGGGTTTTCTTGATGAGGCGGTATCCAACATGGCGTGACCAAATGGCCTTCTCATCAATCAAACTATGCCCTGGGACTGCTCGGAGGGTGACCTGATGGATAGTAATCGGATGACTTTACGCCCAGCATAGTACCCATCCATAAGATGGAATTCAATACACACTGACCAAAGTCTATCATCCACGTGAACAGAGTGAACAGATTAATTCTTCGTGAAGTTTAAGATGTCCAAGAGGTTGACAGTTTCCCCAGCGTAAGTTCGCTCCCGAGGGCTGGCCCAAAGGAACAGGAATTGCACGTTGCGAATGCAATTCTTTGAGAAAAGTGGCCATGGCTTATTGACCCAGGGTGGCCGGTCTCATGACCGTTATCATGAAAGTGAGATCCAGTACCGGATCTATCTGACGACTAGTGCCTCGTTGCGAGCCTCTCGTCAGCGCTGAAAGTACGGGGCATGATCCTCATCAACACCATCTTCAAGGTCGTTTTTCTCCTGAATCTTCTCGTCTCCAGTTGAGGTCTCGCCTACAGATGCTTCCTCATCCTCCGGAATCGTAGGGTCCCTTGTGGCAATCTCTACCACAGGAGAATTGGGGTCGATGTCGCGACTCTCAATGATCTCTTTGTCTCTGCCAACCCCCTCATCGAAATACGAAGGCTGCTTAGCGTCCTTCTCATGCGGCACTTCGATGCTCGTTCGTACAATTCCTTTCACGGCGTAACCACCTTCTTTGCCCTCGATCCATATGTCAAAGCTGCCCGCATTTGTCTCTTGTGTCTTTCGCCTGACGCATATCTTCATTTCCTCTTCCGCGTACAAAGGCGCTAGGTTTCGATATTCGACAGCTCTGATGCTCTCGACGGGGCGTGCTGTTGGTTTGCTTGCGTCCGTCTTAGCCAGAAAAAGTTTTAAGACTTCGAGCATTAGGACCAGTGTCAATGGGCCGTGAACCAGCAGATTGCGATGACCCTCAATTCCTTGACAAAACTTCTTGTCGAGATGTATGGCATGTGCATTGAAAGTCAAAGCTGAGAATCGAAACAGCAATGCTGGAGTTGGGATCACTCTGATGGAGTAATCGGGAGGCTTCGTTGGTGTGAGAAGCCTCGCAGGTAATTGACTTGATCCTCCGGAAGGACTTTGGGAATCTTCACGCATGAAGACGATATTTCGAGTCTCAAGGATGTGGGCATCAGTGTCAGTCGTGAGCTTCTTAGGTATATTACCTTGATGAATAGCTCGCTCAATGGTCACGAAAATTTTCTGTTTGTCGGCTTCGCCCTTAAATTGGACATCGATAATTTTCTCGTTCAGATGGAAGGCGGAAAGATCGACTTTGAGCGGTTTCAGGAATTTCATGTTGCCACCAGCCCACATACGGCGAGTGAAAGGAGGGCCGGGCGAGTGTAACGGATCCGTGCCATCAGCATATAGAGACGAGAGACGGGTTTGGGGAGGAAAATAAACAAGGTGATAACCAATCGCCAATTTGTTGGCATGATTCACCTGTATATTGGGATAAGGAATGAAGTCTACAAGAGTCGTTTTCAAAAGCCTGGCAGGTACTGGTGTCATAAAATCCGTGATGAATGGTAACTTGCGAGCGATCATCTCTTCACGCAAACGCGAGAGGTCTGGGGGAGGTTGTGAAGAATGGAGTCGAAACTGTCGACATTGAGTCCTCGATTTTCCGAGTGGCATCATACGCTGTACGCTGTAGGGGGTTGGCATTTTCGATACAGGCTACGTGCCTCTCAAAATGGCTGTTGGTAGGATTGTGTCTGTGTGGGACAGCTCTACGATGGTATATCGGACCAAATGATGCCGCAGTAGTAGCGACGGGTAGCATCGAGCTGCCGTGGATACACCATGACTCAGATATAAAGGACAGAGATGTACGAGGTATGATATATGTGGATATATTAGGTCGAAAGTCGAGACGCCGAGGGCGGATTGGTTCCGCCAACACCTGTCACAGCGACCGACCGATGGACCGTAGAATAATTTGTGTACAAATTCACCCAGAGTCAGGATGGCCGACGAGCTTCTCGTGCAATTTCAAGAGCTCTTTGAAGGCCAAATCGTATGGGTCCTTACCGAAGTTGCCTTGGCCCATTGCTAAACGCCTCTGCAGGACTTCGAAGGGCAAAAGAACACCGAGCTCATTTCCACCATTATCCTTGCTCTCTCCGGTGTACGAATTCCTTCTCTTCGCCTCTGTGTTCGATTGATTGCTGACATGGCATCTCTCCAGCTTGTGGCTTTTATTGTCGGCTTCGCGCTTCAGGACATATATATGACGCTTTGGGTTGGGCTTGGAGGTGCAGCACTGGCATTCCTGATCGTTGTCCCACCATATCCATTCTACAACCGGTCACCCGAGAGATGGCTACCAGGGAAGAGCGGGATATCGGGGGTTGGCATTGAGGTCGACGGGAAGAAGATCAACTAAATTACTGGCACCGAAGGAGAGACCACATAACAAGATACCATAGGCGTTTGGAAGTCATCAAGTTCATTTGGACGTGATCTATCCTCAAAATATGCTTCGTAACGGTCGTGATTTTGCCTATGCAATTTATGCCACCGCTAATCACCTTTAAGTCATCACCAATGGGGGTGGGGACGAGCCTCTTTCCTGCAAGCCCAATCCTTCTAGAACTACGCCGATAGGGTATATCTTGTAGGATGATGCTTCGCAAGCCTCCGTGTCGTGATCTGCGTATGGTCCGCCGTGAAAGTATTCATCTACCATATTTCTGGAATTCCCAGTCACGATTGTCGAGCGGACAGACTTGTCGTGTCTTCAGCCAGCGTGAGATGCAGTGGAAGTGGAAAGCGTGCTGTCAGAGTATGAATACCACTATCGGCAAGTTCTGTGGAGGTGGGGGTTCCTTACGTTACAGATCCCCCAGGCTACCGTACACTCCTCACTTGTGGCCGATGCTTGATTTGCTTGACATTCGATACCTTTAAAGCATTGTCAGTCAGCTCGGAGCAAGGACGTCCTTGAGAAACATACAGAGATCCATGATGTGATTTCGGCAGATGGCACAATTGTCTACTACGATGTCCCATGCCCATAGCGCCACAGCGTTCCACTTCTTGACCTCAAACCTCTTCTTATCGCCGGAAGCAGCGTCACCTCCTGACTTAGATGACTTCACGAGGGTTTTTGACTTAGCAGGGCCTGAAGGACCTGCATCGGGCATGTCCACATCTGCCATATGGTGTGGAGCTAGTAGAAGATGAGTGCTGAAAATGATGTGGGAGCCTGAGCGTTATACGCGTGAGGTCAGGTGAGAAGTGTGTTGGCAAAGGCAACGGGCAGACAATTGTGGGTGGTATGACAGCGTTGCGGCGATAGCTGTGTTGGTGTTGGAAGACAAAAGAGCTCTATGGACAAGCTCTGTTGAAACTGATCGCAGGTCGCTGTTGTTTCGCTGGGCCTCAGCAACCTGGGCGATATGGTGAAGACCCTTGGAGGGAATGTGCTTGACTCTGGTGCAGAATAATAGAAGATACCTGATCCGCGGTGTGACACCAGTGCAGTCTTGGGTGAATTTCGATCGAATTGTTGGGACGATGTTAGAAGTGACTCCTGGAGGTATTCTATCTGCGTCCAAAGTGGGGCAAGCGCCGTGCCAAGGCCTCTCGAAAGAATGACACCAGCCTCCCCACTATTTCCTCCTTCAACCTTCTTAACCCACACCAACACCATGTCACAGACACCATACCACCACGACTCCCTAATGTCCTTTCCTCATACAGAACAGCTACAATCGCCACTCATAAGACCTCCAGATTTATCGACACTGCGACCATCAGAACCCTTTAAACTTCGCAGGTCTTATCTCTGAGATCTCGTACGAAGATCGCACGCCCATAACCGTCGAATCATTCTGGACAATCTTACTACAGCTTTGCTCATCATCCCTTTTTGGTCTTACAGCCCCATCGATTATACCTTGCCTTTGCATGCGACGTGTTGCTCCTCTTTGTCCAATTTTCACGTTTTGTCCCAAACAAGGCTGCATATTTATTAAGCCACAACCGACATCATGCTTGCACAGGTAGAGAATATCCGCAAGACGGCTCAACGCTCTCGACACACTCCAAGAAAACCCGTGGCTCCCATATCATCTCAAGATCCCTCATCCGAGGACGCTGGTCTCTCCGCATATACCAGCAAAGAAATGCATACTGGGCACCCAACACGTATCTTGCGTAGAGGAGATACTGAAGCGCTCCTTAGTACCGCGTCCGTCGGGCAATCTGGCACAATACCTCCACAAACACTATCTCCACAAACTCCTCCACGCCCCAAATCGATGTACGCAGGATCTGCCGACAAACAACAAGCATGTGATGGCTCAGCTCCTGAGAGCTCTCGAAACAAGAGGAAGTCATCCAAATCGCAGGCTAGTAAGCAGCTCACTCAGGTGTCAGCGATGCCTATGATGAACGATACTTCAACATCAACACCCCGCCGAGATCCTATAACTCCTAGGCGAGACTCTGTCACGCCTAAGCGTTCAACAGAAACCCCCTCCAAAGCTTATGCGGGCCCTACTTTTCATGCCTCCCCAGCAGCATCCTCACTACCTCTGCCAAAATTCTACTCGAAGTCTGTACCCAATGTGGACAAGACCAAGAGCTTGAAGACTATGATGGAACAGGAGGCTCCAGATTCAAGTTCAGAAAGTGAAGAATCGCCAGCCGTGGAGGACAGCCAACATGCCATCAATATAGAAGCTAGAGTCGAGTCACCACTCGATATATTCTTCCGCGCCGATAGAGAAGCAAAGGGCCGGACCGGCAGTGCGCCTAATGCTCCATGTGGCCGCTACAGTCAGGCCAACGGTATTGGTACGACATCAGGTCCACAAACCCTACAGCGACATCATTCGTGCAGTAATTCTGTTGGAGGCATGTTCGCTTTAGAATTGGATGGAGCGGCTCCTGAAGAACTGTCTGGTCCACGGACTTCCGAAAAACCATCACTTGATCGGGATTCACCTGCTCCAGTCGCGGTCAAATCGAATGGACAGCGAGAAGCTGAGCGAGAGGAGCAACGCAAAGCCCAGACAATAGCGTTGAAAAAATTACTCTATTCTCCCACCTCTCAAGTCCACTTTACGGGCCAGCGTCCGCCATCATCCAAGCTCCGAAAAGAGTTGTCAATGCCCACATCGCCTGAGCAAGGTGAGACTATACAATTCCCAGGTACCCCAACTCCATCCAGAATACGCAACCCCACTACGCCTGCGAATTATAAACCAAAGCAGCAAGATGGTCATGTGTCTCCTCTTCGTCCCTTTACTTCAGAGTCGAAACCTGATCGAGGACATAATGTTCCATTCCCTCATGATTCGACGAGCATGAAATTCATTGAAGATGATTTACGACGGATTTTAAAGATGGATGTTCTTGCTGGCGACGGCGTTACCGGGCTTCGATCTTAGCATGGCAGCGTTTGACGAGCGTCATTGTAATCTCATGATGTAAATTTGGGCCACTCTATCGGCGTTCTCATCTGAACATGTCAGGTCAAGTATTCTTCAGGAGTCCAATATTTTCCTTTTTATATCTTTAGGTGTTGAGCTGGACGCTTGCGTTGGGTCTACCTAGACGTCGACCCCCGACGTCCGACCATTACGACCTAATGTTCGGACTAGCCACCAGTGATGGCAGGTCTTCTGGAAATATTTGTTCGTGGGTTGAGACTTCAGGATATGATGGCAGAGCTGTTATTGGTTCTGTAGGTCGGCCCTGGGTAATCTACGATCCATGATGAACATCGCACCACTGCAACACATAGAATGTCATACCCCACGAAACTCGCGAGGAATCGTTCACTGCAACGGCATCTCGTAAGGCTTCCATTACTGCACATCTGGACATTAACCGTTCCTTTGTTCCGCGAATTATCGAATGCGAGGGGCACGAATGCAGGGTATGAGGTCTGTGACATCTCAACCTCTACATTAAATCGATATCTTCGCATGGGACTTAGGACTATGAGACTATCTCTAGGTCATTGGGCTCCAAACACTGCTGGACTCCTTGGCCCTGGCGGCTATTTTTCTATGTCCTAGCATAGACGAAGATACAACATCAAGCGTAAAGTTCAATGTCCTGGGACCAATGTACAATGATGTAGCATGCTCGATCTCCCGAATGGAAGCCGCCGTAGGTTGTATAGGTGGTCTAACCGACTGAGTATTCGGATGTCCGCGTGAATGGAAGACTGGTTAAGCTCAAAGGAGTCTAGCCGGGGCCTAGAATTCGAAAAAATGATTAGCCGAGGGAGCGGAAAAAGGACTCATTGTCAAACATAAACGCCTCATTTGTACCACCAGCAAACTTACTTGAACAAACAGCATCCGCATGCAACCCGTTGCAGACAATATATCCTAGTACTCGTATCTTTCAATATCCCATACCGCCTCGACGAGATTGTGTTCCTCCACTGCACAATAGAATACCTCTCTTTGGGCAACCCATTCAGACCTTAACCCCTCCACGAGAACGAAAGACCACAGAGTCTTTCGTACTCGCTTTTATACCTAAACTACAACTCTGGCTACCTATAACCTCAACACCACCAAATTGGCGGGGCATCGCTTCGTTCACTACTCCTTCATCCGACCTCTCCTAGGACCACAATTCCGGGTCTTCTTGGGGGACGTCCTCAAGCCCCCATAACTGGTTTTTTGGGACGCCACAAAACCACACCTTTCTCGGCGAATTGAAACGATCAAGAATAGTCTACAGGTAGTGATACTACATCTCGACCCGCCCTGGCTCAAACAAAGGACGTGGAGGACGCTGTCCTCTGCACTCCCGGTACTTGTGGATCTGTACACACAGTACAGGCTCAAGTGGTGAAGGTACTAGGAAGAAAATACCAGTGTCTTAAGAGATAGTGCAGCTTTCAAGAGCGAAGAGATATCTTTGTCTGGAATAAGCAAGTACTTGACGAAATGGATTCTCCAAGATCTGGAAGCGAGGGGAGGTCCCAGACCAGGTTCAGTACACCTGTGTCGGACTTGGATGATCATCGTCATCAGCATTCTACTAGACCTCGTGGAGAAACCGTTGGAAGCCTACAAGTTCCACAATGTCCAACAGAGCATCGTCATACCCTCGGCAGCAATGATGGCCAACCAGAATTCCTAAATGTGAACTATGCACTTCGTCATGCAGGCTCCATCTCAAAAGATTTTGAGCATGCCGTGGTCGACGACGACAAAAGTGGGAGGGGCGATCACCATTTTGAGAGACGAGGGTCGGCCGTTCCAACTAGCCCAGCTAACCCTCGTCGCAGCCGACGAAGCCAGAATCACCATCGATCGCGAGACTCGTCCACTTCTTCCAGGTCAACGTCGCCAGCTAATTCTGTTGACGCATTCGCTGGCCCACGGCGACGTGATAGGGCAAATACTGCCGGAAGCAAATGCCCGTCCGAGCAGAGCCTCGGACTCCAGCGGACGATCTCGGGAGGGACCCATCGACGTAGCCGCCGGCCAACTTTCAACAATGGCAGCATTTGCGATCCCAAAACCCAAATAGACGACACTGCCTCTCTTCACGAAGCTGAAAATGACGTCTGCTTCCCCACAGAAGACGAGTCTGAAAAGGGAGGATTTAGTATCGACTTTGAAGAGCTGGACGAATTCGTGTCCGAGAGCTTGAAGAAACCACGTGTTTTCCGGCAGAGACACAGCTTCAGCTCTCAAGGCACTAAGCCAAAGATATTCAATGACATCCGCAACCAGGATATCCCCAAGATTATAACGCAGTCCGACAGCTCACTGCAAGTCACTTCCGCGTGCGCCAATGACGACAGAGCCATTCCAATAGGCAACAAAGATGGGGTTGATGACATTTATATGAATGCGCTGGGCGAGAAAGGGCCTTTCCATCGCCAGCCATCTTTTTCAGAGCATACTCGCTACAGCTTCTTCAGCTCTGAGCTTGAGCAGACTATACATGCCACCGATTTTGCCGGCCTTCTCAGTCCTGGAGAAACTTCTCGCGAACTCTTTGCCCTTCCCTCCGACGGCGGCGGTGTCTGGTGGCTTGATATCAACAACCCTACGGAAGAAGAACTCCAAGTCTTCCAGCGCGCCTTCGGCATCCATCGGTTGACGACCGAAGACATCATCACGCAGGAAGCACGCGAGAAAGTCGAGCTCTTCAAACAATACTACTTCGTCTGCTTCCGCTCCTTTCACCAAATATCCCCGGAACATCCGGACTACATGGAGCCCGTCAACGTCTACATGGTCGTCTTCCGCACCGGCATCTTCACCGTAACCTACACCGTCTCCCCCCACGCCGCCAACGTCCGCAAGCGCATCGGCAAACTCCGCGACTACATGGCCCTCACGGCCGACTGGATCTGCTACGCCATGCTCGACGACATAGTCGACACCTTCGGCCCGCCCATCCACCGCATCGAAACCGAATCCGAAGCCATCGAAGACCAAGTCTTCGTCGCCCGCACGGACGACTTCACCCCTCTCCTCCGCCAGATCGGCGACTGCCGCAAGAAAGTCATGTCCCTCATGCGTCTGCTCGGCGGCAAAGCGGACGTCATCAAGGGCTTCGCCAAACGCTGCAACGAATCCTACAGCGTGACCCCGCGTGGCGAAGTCGGTCTCTACCTCAGCGACGTGCAAGACCATGTCGTGACCATGATGTCGAATCTCGGCCACGTGGAGAAACTGCTCGGGCGCAGCCATTCTAATTACCTGGCCCAGCTGTCCGTGGATAATATCCGGCAGGGTAACCGTGCCAATCAGGTCTTGTCGAAGATTACGCTTTTGGCGTCGATCCTGGTGCCGCTGAACTTGATCTGTGGCTTGTTTGGGATGAATGTGCCGGTGCCGGGGAGGTCGAGTACGGGGTTAGGGTGGTTTTTTGGGATCTTGGGGGTCATAGCTGCGATTGTGGCGACTAGTTTGGCGGTTGCAAGGAGGTATCGGTTTATTTGAGTGGTTTGACGGGTGGGAGGAGTGCATGAGCAGTGGGAAGAGCAGCGATTCGGTGGGTGCTTGCGGTGCGAATCGATTATCAAGCAGCTGTCAGGAAGCGTTGGGTTTAGAGTAGATGGTAGAAGAGGTACAGAGTAGTAGAAAAGGTGGACAGAATAACAATATGCGCATCTTAAGCTACACATGTGAGATAGCAGTGATTGATTGTAATGAATGTGACTAATAGCTAATTCCTTTGATCCAGTACTCTATACACCAACACTATTAATCTAGCGTCCATTGGTTGTTCGCGTTCTTCATGGTGCCAATGAGAGCGAATGCAAGTCTGCCAATACCGATTCTCCCCGGATAAAGGAGCGATCCTGAGCCCGCAAACCTCCGGATGGATCAAAAGCGTCACCATGAGTATTCAGCCCGAAGTACCCATTATCAATTTTCCGCAACACCCGTACTTGCCCCTCGTTCATCTTTCGCCTAGGATGGTCAGCTACCAGACGTGCATGCATGGTTACTCTAGGTCAACATACACCCTTCATCCCCCCCCCCGCTCCGATATCCCCCTTACAAGCGTGCTATGACTCCACCACCCCCAACGCCGTTCTTCGACGCTGGCATTGCTCTCGTAGCGTCGTCCACAGGGCCCTCGCGAGGAGCCGTCAAATGTTCCCTGCGCGGGACATCTGGACTTGCATCCTCGCTCAATGCGAGGCTACCAAACCGTCAATCTGCCACACAGCAGTCAATTCTCTGCTCTTCCGAACAGTGCAACGAGATAGGGCCAGGGGTGGAGATACGTACCATCGTAGAACTCATCATCGTCACTGACTTCCTGCAACTGTTCGAAGTTGAGTTTGTAACGCAGTATAGCACCTATGCCGCCGAAACCCTTCACGAACTGATTGCCCTCGGAGCTACGATCGCTGACGAACTCTAATGTAGCGCCGTAGTTCTGATAATTTTCGGCCAACCACTCGAGGAAAGAACCCTGGTCGATCAGCTCCATTTCTTGTCCGGTTTCCTTGTCCTGGAAGAGCTGGCGGTCGGCAGATTGCTCTTTGTTGGTGTGTAGGATCACTTCTGAGCCAGTTGATGATTTGAAGACCCATCTCGTTATCTCGAGATTCTCGAAGACGATGACGATGTCGCAAGCTGAGGCTTCCAAAGCTTTCAGTGTATCTTCACTGAGTTGGGATTAGCTGAGATATCCCATTGTGCCTGACAGGAGAGTCGCACATGCCATAGCACACTTTGCCGCTGTCGAGATTGATCTAATGATGGACCCATAGTTAGTTACTGGCTTTCGAGACGAGCTGCTTAGATCCGAGATCACGGGCTGGAGGATGCTTACCTCGTCGAAGTATTTGGCGATGAGACGCTTCTCCTAATGATATTTTTCATGTCAGTCTCATTCTTTCTGATAGGTAGTTCGACGATGAACGGTGTCGTGACATGTCTCATGGTCTGGTGGTTGTATAGAAATGGTTGACACCTACTTGGATAAACTTTACGTTACTGAGTGTTTCTGGCCGTCCAGTCAGTTTTGATACCTATGAGTAGTTCGGAGGGGCCAAACCGGCTGCAAGATCGATTGCCTGGTTGAACCCATTTTCACCCCCATAACTCACGTCAACAACCTATAAGTCTTAGTCTTGACTCTGGTTTCTTGATATGATGGAAACCTCACCTTAATCACTTTGCTGGATAAACGATTGTCAAACATATCTGATGGTAGTAATCTCGATCAGTGATCGCTCTTTAGGAATACTCCGAGAATCAATGGGTCGAAGAGCAGGTCGAAAAGCACCTACCGCTTTGATTCAAATCGTTCTTGAAGTCTGCACTTCCTGCCAATACCAGACCTGCGACGTTGACCTTGTCTTGCGTTATGTAATTTTGCACAGCTAGTTCAGCGACCTTCCGGACATAGTTGTGTCGTTTCTCCTCCCTTAGACGAGCGAAACGCAGCGCAGATTGACCACCACGGCCGTGCTTCTTCGGTAGGTCGACGCTGAATTTATGGATCACATCCCGAGTGTTTCCTGAAAGAGTACCAAAAAGGGCACCGTTTCCGTCCATGATGATGAATCCGAATTTCTGGTCAGATTCCAATAGTTCGCTCAAAGCTTCAACGTGGAATTTGTTGTCACAAAGATACAGGGACGTGTTGATGGGTTTGAACGGCTCGAAGTCAATGTTGATCTTTCTTTCTTTCCCTTCCGACGTGATAATTTCCCCGCAGTAGACGACAAGGCCATTGGGCGGGACCTTGTTGTACAGCTTTAGGCGCTGTTGTGTCGATGTTATAGCGGACAGCACGGAAAGACGGTTGACTCGGGATTTGATATTGGAAGCAGTGCCAAATTCTTCAGCCAACATCCGTGCTGCTCGAGAAACTTGATCCTTGGGAGCTGCAATGCCATCTTGTCAGCATCATCCTTCCGCGGATCACGGCTCAACCAAGCACGAAGGGCAGACTCACGAATGACCAGCGATATCATAGATGTGCCATTGCCGCGAGCCTCAGCGAGGCGCTTGATCAATTTCTTGACTTTCCAGATCTCGATGTTCTTCTCCGCCTCGTTCGCCTGTGGGGCGCTCATGGTGAGCGGTGTATATATTTGAGGGACCCAATAGAGGTGTGGTTCAGGTTTTCTTTTGATCACTGTGACTTTGAGACGATGGTCGTTGATTTCCCAATATGTTCGAGCAATTGGTGGTGTCTCTAGAATTATCGTCGAGGCTTGTCGTGGGAGGGCGGAAGATGCCGCTTTATAGAATATTCTCCACCAGTGACGATGCTTGGCAGGGCTGGAAATATCCTATGTCCAGTTTTGCACTCCTCTCCATCTACACTCCATCGAAGACCAAATGACTGTTCATCGCCATTCATGTCTCCTATCATACGAAGTTATCTATAGCGTGTCACAATTCGATCATAGGCGACTCAAACTGACTCACGCCATCTTCCCCACACTATCGACGAAGATGTCTGATTGGGCAGTCCGTTATCAGATAGACATGCACCCCTCCCCCTCCTCGATCGGAGTCTGTCAGAGCATGTCATACATATTGCATATGGAAGCTACTACTCGATGTTCTGTCGTATGATTTCAATGAACGTCTCCACTCTCTCTTGCCACAGAGGATTTCATGTCCCAAAGTACAATTCTGCTTCGAGTTCCTGCTCATTGACTCCTGCTCTTCATTTTTGCCTATCATCTTCCTAGCGTGACACAATCTCCTTCCTTTTCAACCACCAAACCGTCGATCGACGTCTACTGGTGCGAACCTTAAGCATCTATCTTTTTGCTGCTGGGAAGTTCTATTGTTTTATCGTTGTCGCCGCCTCAAGCTGTCTACATGCTTCATCTTCTCGACCCAAGATGTATTCGCTATGATGATGCAGTATATATAAAGTGGTAATGTGATGCCAAGCCCAAGCTCGAAGCAGCCCTTCAGTTGGGGTGATTATGAGCATGGAAGGCTGTCGGGACACGGCTCCGAGGTATCGCTCGGAAGTCGTGTACAGTTCGATGAACCCTCGCCTTCAGGAACTTCCGGTCGATTGAATATCCCCCCTAGGAACATCAACGGCCCATCCCATGGCGACTTGCATGGCTTACAAGATTTGCGTCATCGAAGGTGTGTGACAAAGCGCGATTATACTCAAGGATTGCCTTACTGATCCTTCTTCCTCTGCTTCAGATCGTCCGTCTCAATGCGGATGAATTCCCTTGCGCAAGCTGGCGGAGCCAATAGCCTAGAGAATTTTGCGAGGTCCTGGTCACGCGCTGCAGGTTTTGTGGAAATCCCAGCACGCCAGCCTTCCTTCATTACCTTGAAAGATGACGAGGAAAATGCTCCAACAGTAACACCAGGCGTGTCGCCAGCTCCTCCAGAATCTAGGTCATTGCTTAGACAGCAGCTGCAACGAGAGGGACCGTCTTCTTCACAGGCAGTACTGGATAACGAGCCTACAAAGCAGAAGCACGATGAGGAAATTCCAAATCGAAGGGAGGTTGTGAAATCACATCCCGAGGGTGCAAACGAGATTTTGGAGACCGCGCCATATTTGGCTTCTCCGTTCGCCTCCAGCTACGATGGCATATATGGCTCTCTGTCATCAAGAGTGAATGCATCGTCGCTACGCCACGCTGGGGAGTTGTACCGTCAACAACAGGAACAAGGCACACAGGAGCCAGACAAGGAACGAGAGCCCTTGCTGTTGAAAGTTGTCGAACAAAAGGACGGAACCCGAATACAGGTGGTTGTTGGACAATCAACACTGCCGCAGACTGTATTCAATTCTGTCAACGTCTTGATAGGAGTGGGGCTTCTTAGTCTGCCTTTGGGACTTAAGTATTCCGGGTGGCTCTTCGGCTTGCTGTTTCTCTTCTTTGCTGCCATTACCACAAGGTACACAGCTGGAGTATTAGCGAAATGCCTCCATGTGGATCAGCAACTTATCGGGTTTGCTGACGTTGCTTATCAAGCGTTCGGTCGCAGGGCTCGCATCGCCACTGGCCTCCTTTTCACCATTGAGCTCTTGGCGGCCTGTGTCGCGCTAGTCGTACTTTTCGCCGACAGCTTGGACGACCTGATTCAAGGCTGGGGCGTGGTCGCTTGGAAGATACTTTGCGGAGTCATTCTAGCACCATTGAGTTTCGTTCCTCTTCGATACCTAAGCTTCACCAGCGTCCTGGGTATTATTTCCTGCCTAGGAAGTACGTCAGATCTCTCAGAATGACATGCAGGTGCTAATACGATCATAGTTGTTATCTTAATCTTTGTCGATGGTCTTTTGAAGTCACAATTTCCTGGTTCTCTTAGGGATCCTGCTCCCATGGCTGGCTTGTTTCCCCAGCGATGGTCCACCATACCCTTAAGCCTCGGGCTTCTGATGTGTACGTATTTGTCACTTGTGCTAGTGGCCCTGACTGCTGACGACTCTCAGCTCCTTGGGGCGGTCACAGCGTATTTCCCAATATCTACCGTGACATGCGTCATCCGAAGAAGTACACCCGCGCCATCAACTACACTTATATATTCACCGTAAGCATCGATTGAAGAGAGATACCAGACTATCCAGCTCATGAGTTTCCAGTATCTTCTTGATCTTGCCATCGCCATTGCGGGATTCATCATGTTCGGCCAAAAGGTCCACGATGAGGTGACTTCCAACATCCTCATCACCGACGGCTACCCGCACTCGATCTCCGTAACTATTGTGGTCTTCATAGCGATCATACCTCTCACCAAGATACCACTAAAGTATAATAATCTCCAAGATGCTCTCGTGTTCGTTCATTATTAGCTAATGTCTAATAGCGTCAATCCTATTAACATAACTCTTGAATCCTTCATCGGTTTGACCCCCACCGACGTACCGTGCACCACAGGCCTCCTCGGCATGTCGAGCTACACCCGCGGCTTCATCAAAGGCTTTATCCGGATTTTCACTATCGCTGTGATTGTCATTTTTGCGATCCTTGTCCCCTCTTTCGACACTATCATGGCATTGATGGGTTCAGCAATGGCGTTTAGCATCTGCATCATTCTTCCATTAGCGTTTCATCTGAAGATCTTTGGCAAGGACATACCGAGAAAGGAAAGAGTATTGAATTGGTTTTTGATCCTCAGTTGCTCCATCATGGCTATCGTTGGGACTGTGTGGGTGTTTTTACCCAAAGAGACGAGGGAACGTATGGATGCTACGTCGTAGCAATGTGTACACATTGTTCACTCTGATTGGATGAATACAAATTTCTAGATATCCGACATGAAGCACGAGTACAAATCGACAGGTCATCGGCAGATAACTCTCATGGCCTCTACATCACCTCAGATGGCCGGCCCATCACGGACTTCGCTCGCAATAGTTTCACCATTCTGCACTATGACATGCACTACAATTATACTTATGCTATTTTACATACATCATTTCATAATTCACTTTCATCACGATTCTCCTGCCAACCCCGGCCCTCTACTAAGTCACAATTAATGTGCATTGCAAATGCGAACTCCAAGAATTTTACAGAAATCTGTCATCGAGTAAAGATTCCAAAATATCTCTTTGTGCGCTGGGTATCAGAGTCGTTGGTGTTAAAGGTACCGTAGATGTCCGAAGCCCCTGGCAATTATATAGAGTAAGAGTCAGGAGTTCAACAGAATGAACATGAGAGAAATCTATCGCTACATATTTCTTTGCCGTAAGGATTGAGGGTTGAATTATGTGAGGTAAAGATATTTGAGTAAGGGTAAAAGGTTGTAAGGATTGTTGAGGGAGGTGTTGGCGGAATGTTACCTTGACTAGGTGATATCTTAGAAGTTACAACTTAGGTATACTGTAAAACTGTGGCATACCTCCCACTTAGACCCTAGTTATCCGAATATATATACTCGAACCTCTATTCTACAAGAAGAAGAATCGGAAAGAGGGACCAATAGCTTCATCACCCTCACTGACTTATTTATTAACCAAATCCATGTCGATCAGGCCTAAGATCGCACAGTCTGTAGGCCGAATTGTAATAAGCACCTTCACTCACTCTGTATCAAGAACAGGAAAAATCGTCAGTTTTACCAAAGTCACTTGCGAATCTCTGCGTCATTTGCCATGATAAGGCGGCAGTCTCAAATTTTCGAAACGAGGAAAGCTGTTGCTCCTCTTTCAGCCTTGGGGTGTTATTGTGGCATTGTGATCGGCGTGCTGATTGGTGAAATACCTTATGTATGGGTCGCTGAGGATAGGTCATAGCTAGAGCTGTAGACGTAAGCGTTATGGGTAACCTGGGCTTATACTCGATGAGGATGGGGATGAGGATGAGGATCGCATTGGGGCTGGTGGTGAGGCTATGCTATCTATCGCCTTCACTGCTGTCGGTTTACGCTCAACGGTATGGTTATGATGCAGTGTTCATAATATATATTTTAGGACGGATGAGAAGATATGGTTTTTATGATAAGGAATATGACGCGGTGAATCAGAGAAGGGGGTCTCAGGCAGGCATTCAACGACCTTATTTTAGATCCGGTCAACTCCATTCTCCATTCAACTTCCTGTTCGGATTTCGAGGCTCAGATGCTGAACTTGGATGATGAGATTTCAATGCACTTCTTTCCTTTGCGTTCGCGTGAATTATTAAACTCGTTTCTTTGGCATGGAATGAGTGGGGGTTTGATTCGAACGGATGGAAACTAGATATCATGAATGAGAGGGTATGGTAGGATACAGAGCATTACACAAGATGCTTCACCAATGAGAGATCAGAGTGCTGCGTTTGCGCCACGTATTGTGCAATGACGCTGAGTGTCACGGGCCTGGTACATTTTTCTGACAAAGTGATTGATTATATCGCGTGTGAAGGGTTAGATGAAGTGGATAGTTGCAAGCTCCGTCTCGCGTTTCTCATAGCACCCACGTATAATAACCATGCACTACTTACCACTTCCTACACCTAATCTGAGACTAGAATCAATATGGTAGCAGCGATCACCGCGTTGGGGTAGGCTATAACTGCGTCAGGGGGTCATCCAATGGAATCAAGACAGTATCCACAAGACGCTTGGTTCGCTTTGCGACAACGATGGCAGTCTTTGGCGGGTAGGATACCTGGATGATCTGATCAGAATGTGTTCAGTGCTTGCCGAAGTTGGTAAGACGCTTTGGTTTCGTGGAGCGCTGGGTGGAACTCACCGCGACAGTGATCAAGAATGACTTTCAATCGCCCTAGGGACCATCCAAGAGGTTTACTACCAATGTCATGGTTGGAGTACCGCTGGATCCGCAAATTAGTTCCCCTTGATCCTACATTAGATGTGTGCAAACCTTCTACATCCAAAGGCGTCGCGAAGTGTTGGCTAGGAGGACCTTGTGCCGGTATCGATAAAGACTGTTCCTACATAAACATTGAGTGAAAGATCGCCATCTGGGAACGGGTAAGGTAAATGTCGACTTATGCTTGGTACCTGGTGGACTTCCCCGCAATCCTTCAGCTGGAACCCACGTCACGACGCCTGGCTGGAGTCGAGCCTGGACAGTTTGCGGACCAGTGACGGATAAGCATGATGAAAGCCATGAGATTTTCTCAACCTGAACATCTGCTTACAGTACTTCGAGAATGGACTCGAGTACCGGCCTCAGTCCCATCTGCTTGCTTCAAGAGATTCGACAAGTCCTTGGTGCTCTGCGGTGTATGCGAGAGATAACCTGTCCGGGGACGTGCGGGGCGCAACATAAGCTTTCAGTAGCTACAGGGAGGCGGCATCAGATGGGTCTGATAGTGGAGGTTCCAGCGATCAGCGGACAGACCCCTCGAGTCCTTGCGCAGAGGATCCAAGACCAGGACACTGGAAATTTGGGTGTGAATGATCGCAATATGCTACAATGCCACGCGTCTTTTCGTCATCGATCGAGCTGGCTCGTATGTATAGTCCAAATATTATTACCTAATTCTGGGTCGCGGTAAAAATTCCGCCGAACGTAGCTTCTTTTCGCACCACGCGTTTGTTGTTTTCTTTATAAAATGACAACGAAGTCATCAGGCATATTGATATAGCTTCCAAAATGGCGGCAGCTCCTATCCCGGACTTCACTCAGGCATCACAGCTCGTTAATGACGCAGCCACAGAAATCCAGCAACAGTTTCAAGCATTAAATACGACCCCAGCGGTCCAGCTTCAACAAATCGCTCAACATCTACAACAAATTCAACGACAGCTATATCAAATTAATCAGAATATTACAGGATTACGAAGTGAGATCAGGGCCTCGTAAGATCTTTAATAATTACTTTATTATTTTACACTAACACTGATAGTAATGCCAATTCGGTTGCCCGGGTACAAAATAGTCATGCAAAAGTTTCACGAGACCCTCTTATACCGCTAGTAGACTCCACAACTGGCGCGGTCATTCAAAATTTTCCAGTTGATTCGGATGCGATCAACCATATGACAGGTAAGAAGAGAGCTAGTTTTACGTACTCCTTATATTAACAATATATAGCAGCTCAAATTAGAACAATACTACAGCAGTTAGGGCAGACTGTACCACAGAATCCAGGTGGAGGGGTCGGGGGTTGGAGGCGACAATTACGTATTCAATTAGGAGTGCCAGCAGATCCACTTAATGTGGTTTGATTGATAGTGGGTAGACAGGAATGGCGTTATTTTTACCAAGACATTATTTTTGAACATAATCGAGCGTGGAAAGCTGTCAATTCAAGGGTTTATATGCACCCACAGGGACATGAGAAAGCCAATTTCTGGCGAGAAGCGGAATCTTATCAACGTATTCATTGCCCACAATATGGTTTCGTACCGATCGGACATAAAAGATCCAGACGACTCGACGGGCATTTGTTGGGTACTGTACCTTTGATTGAGTCTCCGGTCTAGCTATTCAAATATTGCGGTGTCATACGACACCTCGTTGACATGACGGAAGAACCCGAAGAGCAGCTTCTGGCAAGATCCCGCGCCAGCGAGGACCCCACACATTTGCAGCTTTTCTGAGGAAAAATTCGTCACGCAAGTCAGGTGCTTCTCCAGTAAGTAACCCTAAGCCCTTCTTCCAACCGTTCGATGATCGGTCAGCAATTGTCGCAACGACGGTGAAGGCACCGGGATTTGGGGGGGCCTCGTAGGTGGACGGCGGGGACACAATGGCGGGCGGCAATGAGGACAATTGTACCCACAAGTAGATAGGATAATAAGCTCGTAGTTAATAGAGTACAGCTTACGCTGAGAAAAATACACGCTATTACTACTAGTAGTAGAATACATGAAATCGATCTAGTGGCATGGGTATTTTGGTATTTTTGCGTTCGGAGCTCTCCTCCAGTTTTAGAGTCTTGGCGGTCATAGATCAGGACTAAGTGATTGGTGGCTTCTCCCGCCGCTACTGAACCCGCATACCGATCCGGACTGGAGACATGCCACGCTACCTAGGGCCGGCAGGTTTACGGCCCCCTGCTGGCGTGTCTTTCCCTGTTTTGGCAAGGACAGCCAAGAGAAGTCCCTGCATATGTATGCGCAGCGGTCACCGATTCCACGTTGCTACAATATTCATGTCCACTCGCACCTTTTTGATGCGAAGTGGTATCAGTAGTTTTCAGCCTGGTCCCCATTCTCAATATCGGCGACGTTGTATAAAGGCTGGGCTATGTTTTCCTTGTCATTTATGAAGTTGTCATGACCAATGAAAATGTCCCGATAATCGAAGTTGTCTTTTGGGCATAGAACTGAGGGTGGTAGAAGATGTCCGAGCCTCAAGCAATGGGCATCACTGCGCCACTCAGAAGACTGTCGGAGAGTGCACCGTTGAGAAGATTATCTGGCAGTATCAGCATGCTCTTACACTGGGACAGTCTCGAACCCTGGCAGCAGGACAACGAGCACATCGTGCGCTACTACCGTCCCAGCTCCGGTGGCCATTGGAGTTCGATTCGGAGTCTCGGCTATCTCCATAATCAGACCGTCAACATATATAGTCACCTACTCGGTGCCATTGGCTTCTTCACCGTCGCCTTCACGTTCGACAATCAAGTCAGCAGTAAGTATGGTTTCGAAGATCGTGTCCTGCTCGGCTTGTTTCTCATCGGCGCCATCATATGCTTTGGTTCATCGGCATATTTCCATCTGTTGGGGAATCACTCATCGGAAATCTACAACGTCTGGCTTACCATGGACTTCTTCGGTATAATCTGTCTTATCGTAGGTACTGCTTTTCCACTTGCATACTATACCTATCCTTGTCACAAGAGAACCCTCGGACTCTGTTGGGCTTCAGTATGTATTCGAACGTCCTAGAAAAACGTGGAACGTGTGCTGAATCCAGATGAGGTATCACTTATTGCCGTATTGTGCACTGTGCTTTGCTTTGCTCCAAGCTTCAGGCAACGTTCCTGGAGGCGATATCGAGCCGGTGTCTTCGTTACTTTCGCACTTGTGGGCTTCTTTCCTTTGTTCCATTCTGTACAGCTTTATGGCTTAGAGCAGGCCAAACGCCAAATGGGTTGGTCCTGGTTCGCTGCTGGCGGGCTGATCTATATATCGGGAGCATTTATCTATGCAGTAAGTAAGAAGTACATTCAGTCCAAGAATTGAAGCTCATGGAGATTTGTAGGCAAGGATTCCCGAACGTCTTAAACCAGGAGCTTTTGATGTCTGGGGTAGCTCGCATCAGATCTTCCATGTCATGGTTGTGTTCGGAGCCATACTGCACTTCAACGGAATGCTGGCAAGTTTGAATTACTATTACAATCCAGCCATCAGCAACGTCAGACAATGTCAGGCGTAAAACTCAATGTCTGATCCTGTCAATCTTGACATGCTTCGACAAGGAACTTGATCTTCGGTCTATGGAAACCAAGGAATTTCAGGGAAAGCCAACCTCGGAACGGGATTGTCACGATGAGATTGGGGACTCACGCGTGGAGGGCACATCGGCGCCTCAGACGACCATTGTCTGAACCAAGGACGAAAACAGATATCTCATATCCTGGCAAGGCACTCGTCTCAAGGGCTTCTACCGAGGATTGACATTTCAACAAACAAAAGCGCTCGGTATCCTCAACCCTCCGGCTCGAACCCGGCTCCGAAGCAGTACACAAATCTAGATATGGGGAAGGTATCTAATTCCTCTAGCCGCAGGCACTGAACAAGATTTCATTTCTGTTTCTTCAACATATTGACTAGAATAGCAACGACCTAGATTTCTCGGGCGCCCACGGATAGAGAAAACACGGTGGCCCGTCGCTGGAGACGTCGTTTTCCATGAGGCAGGCAGGCATAGCTAGTAGCAGCTTGCAGAGAACTGATATAAATAGATGGACAAAACAAGATACATGAACCTATCGTAAACCACAGACAAAGAAAAGAGAATTACAGCAGCGACGTGCACCTCACGGATATAACGGACATAATCAATCCACCACCACCAACTCCCCAAGCACAAAGTTCCTCCCCACCTACCCACTCCATCATGGACCCCTGGCCCCTCCTAGGCCACGCCCACACCACCTTCCACACCCACCCCACCCCCCTCGCCCTCCCCCCCAAAACCCCCTCCAACCCCCCACCATCACCATCGCCATCCCTCCTCACCCTCTGCCAATCCTCAACACCCCCCTGCACCCTAAACCCCCTCCTATTCAACGGCCACCTCCAAACCGTCTACACCACCCTAAAACCCCACGCCGACGACGTCCCAATCCACTACCGCCGCCACACTTTCACCGCCACCGCCCCCGCTCCAGCCGGCACCTTCGCTGTCGATTTCCTCGCTTCCCCCTCCGAAACCCCCGAAACCAACAATGACGGCAATGGCGAATTACCGCCACGCACGACATACCTCTCCGATACCGAATTCCACGCTTTGGGGGGCACGGATGAGACACCGATGGTGGTGATGCTGCATGGGCTGAGCGGAGGCAGTCATGAGGTTTATCTCAAGCATGTGTTGAGGCCGCTGCAGGAGGCGGGGTGGGCGGGGTGCGTGGTTAATAGTCGGGGGTGTGCGGGGAGCGGGGTCGCGAGTGGGGTGTTGTATAATGCGCGGGCGACGTGGGATGTTAGGCAGCTTGTGCGGTGGTTGAGGGAGAGGTTTCCGAAGCGGATGCTGTTTGGAGTGGGGTTTAGTTTGGGGGGGAATATACTTGTTAATGTACGTGGTGCGTGATACATGTTTGTGGGTTGGGGAGGGGAGGGGAATTGAAGTTTGGGGGTGTGTGAGACTAATGGGGAAAGGGTTTTTCGGTTGATGTGTGCGTGTGGTGTTTTTAGTATCTTGGTGAGGAGGGTGGGGGGTGTGAACTCCAGGCTGCGGTTGTGTGTTCCAATCCGTGGAATTTGGAGGTGGGCAATTTGGCGTTGCAGAGGTCGTGGGTGGGGAGGGAGATTTATTCGAGGACTATGGGGTCGAATATGAAGGCTTTGTTTGAGCGGTGAGGTCTTCTTGGTGTTGTGGCATTGTTTATGATGGGATGGGAAGGGTATGCTGATGTTGGGGTGGGTAGGCATGTTGACGTCCTGTCGAAGAATCCGAGGGTCGATGTTGAGAGAGTAAGGAATATCACGTATTTGCACGAGTTCGATAGGTGGGATTGAGATTTCTTTTTTTCTGGGATGAACTATATCTGTATTGATTCTTGCGCAGGGAGCTGCAGGGGCCGACTTGGGGCTATCCTACAGAAGGTGCCTACTACCGTGATGCATCATCGTGCGATTCGCTTCTTGCAGTTAGGATACCCCTTTTTGCTATCAATGCAGAAGACGATCCTGTAAGTGATGCAGTCGTGATACTTTTATTGGCCAATGCTAAATACCTGTAGATTTCGGTAAGGGAAGCGATCCCATTCCAGGAGTTTCGACAGAACCCATTTACAGTCCTTTGTACGACATCGTTGGGGGGACATCTGAGCTGGTTCGAGACGGGTGGTGGGAGGTGGTTTGCTAAACCTGTGAGCGATTCCTTGGCTACGCTAAAGGATACATCGCTGACCTTGGCATTAGGCGAGCCAGTTCCTGATGAAGATGTTCGAAGAGGTCGACTTGAGTAGACTTCGGGAGGTGTCAATGGCGAAGTTGTCTGCTGGCGACATAGATGGCAAGCCTTTTGCCACGTTCATGCCGATGCGGAGGAAACTCGAACTTCGCGCCGAAGGATATCATTGATTCTTGCCGGTAATATGTAGAACACAGAGATCCATAGAAGCTCCTCAAGCAAATGAAACCCGTTTCCGATCAGATCTGGCACCTTTCGACGTTCTAGGTGTAAGCTCTGCGGGTTCAACTTCACCATCTGACTTTCTCTTCCTCTTCTTCCGCATTGAATCCTTAGTGTCCTCCTATACCCGAGTCAGCCGAGTGGTAAGCCCAAGAAAGCGACGATGATACCAGCTTCGACTTCCGCTGTTGTTCTCGTGCCTCAGCCTCCTTCTTTCGCGCCTCTCTAATCTCTTCCATGTGCCTGCTCTTCAACAATTTGCTCTCGATCTGACCCTCGTTGTTCGCGTTGACTATCGTGAAAATCGTCATCATACTTTCCTATGACCAGCACTCAGTATCAGTGTGTTTCCTCTTCACCATACACCCCTTGTAGTGTGAAAGACATACTTGATCATCCACAAATATCTTGCCCTTTTTCTTTCCCTTGGGCAGATCAACACCGACTGGTGTGATCATATTCAGCTTCGGTACCCCCAACTCCTTCTCGAAATAGACGCGCTTCTTCTTTCTGGTTGAGCCTTTAGCAGATTTAGTCTTCTGCTGCTTAGGTGGTGGAGCTTTCGATTTCTTCGAGATTTTGGTTCTATTGGGTTCCGGTACATTTGCTTTGCTCGTACCCTTCGAGCCCTTCTTGAGCTTGGAAGAAGTTTTCACGGTCCTTGTAGGGCCCATAGCTATGCTCCTTGCGAGCTTTGCAAGATGAACAAAATTCTATAGGCTTAAGTTCTATTGGCCTACACAGTGGGGGCAATTCTCAGATGGAGCTAAGATAAGAGATAAGTATTAGCGCCTTCTGTTCCAGAGTTTAGGGTCAACAAAAATCATCTGCATGTGAATATCTCAGACGTTGCGGCTTATAATAATGCTCGCGATAGTAATAGAGGTCATCAATTGATTCTTATCCTTCGGCAAGACAGGTTGTTATAAGCTTCCCTGCAATATGAAGTGGTAAGAGCTGAACTGCAGTTTACTATAAACGCTGCACTACTTAGCTACGTAGCTAGTAATCCTAGCCCGAAGGGGCTTAGCGATCGGCTTGCCGGCTTACCGGCTAATAAACCACCACGTCTCGGTCTGAAGTACCAACCTTAGCGGCGGGCAGCGTGTTCTTCGGACGGTCTATAGGCGGTAGTAACGGTAACTACATAGTAAATGACTAATTCACGTATTATACTATTAACGGCTATTATATTTTACGGTATCTAAACCTCAGCCGTCTAGGTATAGTATTAGATAAGGTACGTTACTAGCTATTCTACAATTTAGAAATTTTATCATATAGTAAGGTAAACGTCCGTAATACTGCTAAGACTGCTAAGCCCTCTACTTGGAAGTACGGGGCTCGGTATTTTATCAACGCTGTACAGATTCTAGTATCAAAATCAGTCGATTTAGCGGATTTTCTCGCGGGGGTGATGCGCTAGCCTTGCAAGCCTTACTACAGGGGCTGAGGTATGTTAGTTAGTACAGGATGAGGCCGTAAGTTACCCCTCATACGCCCCTAACGCGGGGGCGTTTTATATTTCAACGCTAAAATTAAGGTTTTACAGGTATCGTTAATTAAGGAACTCGTTATAGGATATTAATACCGTTACCTGATTAGACGTATTAGAAACGAGACTCATTTTTGGCGGTGTAGATAGTTTTCAGCGTTACTAATTAGTAACGGTAACTGGACGGTTCTGCTACGGTCCGAGCAAACCACTTCGCGACGCTAAGGAAGGCAAGTAAGAGCCAAAAGCCAAAAAACGTGACCAGACTGAGGATTGAACTCAGGACCTTATCCGTATACAATGTTAAGGATACGTGATAACCAACTACACCATCCGGCCGATATTTATTGGAGCGCCCCTATTATAATATATTATAAAAAATCGAAGAAAGGAACCAAAGATACTATCATGTTGTTTCAGTGTTTCATCTCCGTTCTCAGACGCTCAAGAGCGAATGAGTGAAACCTTCGTCGGCGTCACGAATAGCATACATCATATTGAGCCCGTTCTCATCTTCTCGTGTCAACCACTTCCAAGGCTAAGTATTCAGCGTCGCATATGAGTGGTTCTACTAAGAAATACATAAAAAAGACCCGCGACCTCTTTCACGCGCTACTTCGTATCCACATAGTGTGCTACTTCTGTCCGCGACTGTCGTTCGCCTTTGGTCACAAATTTCGTCAATGCTCTACCATCTCACAAACTGCAGCATACCTGCAACTCTCTCCATCAACCGTTGGTCTTCTCTCCGTAATGGAGGTATGTCGCTTGAACCCTACCTTGGTCGTGCTGTTGTCTGTTGCGTGTGCAGATGGAGAAATGAAGCTACTCTTGCAGGACTTTAGCTTGTGTGCCATAAAGTGCAATATGCCGCGTGTACCGGGGTTGAGCAGGCTTTCAATGTCCCAACTTGCTTCTCTTGCAGGTGCGCCACTGCCGTCGCGGCTGCTTCCGGGGCCAATCACTCGATTCATGGGTGGTACGAGAAGGGCGTGATTTGCTGAGCCTCAAGGCTATACCTGCGTATTGTTGAAGGCGTATGTGACGTGGAGACGGAGTCTGTGACAGTATGCCTGTTGCAGTACGTACTGAAGCGCATGGATGATCTTGCACTGACCGAACGCAGTTCCTCTTCGGCTCACATCGCGGTACTCGTACCTAGTAACCTCAGACTGCTAGTACGCGCAGGATGATGACGCTGGCCACGTATTTTGCAGACTGGCGACCACTCCTTTCGTCTGTGCTCGTTCGTCGGTGAAATGCAATGTCTCGGAACTGTCGTAGACTGATTACACAGGGTGTACCGTGAAAGCATCACCTAGGGCTCCTTGTGAGCAAACTGAAGAGGAGATAGATAAAGGAGGTGTCTTATGTCTCGACGGCTGAGATGTTAGGATGGTTTCGAGCTGTCCCACTTGAGATAAGGGATGTTTAAATTTATCGAACCTAATAAGGCAGCTATGGCAATCCGACCCGTGCCTCGCACCTCTTCGTCTTGTTCCACAATGAACCCATGGTCTAAGGGTTGGGTTGCCTTGGAGGATCAGACACGGCGCTGAAGATTGGCAGACGGTGACCTATCTCGCGGGAATCGATTAGGAGCGATTGATCAGGTTTAGAAAAGTGGGTTAAGCAGCGTCTTCGAAATTGTACGATGTACCGTTGACTAACACCATATCTACCAGTTCTAGTCGCTCAATATTCCAAATGAGAAAAGTGACAACGAGCCACCACATACGAAAACCAAATATACACCCATCACCCGTTATGCTCTTACCACTCGTACATACTACGCATCAGCCTAAATTGCCTGTTACGCCGCTGTTATGCCTCTTCTCGGAACAGAATAACATCCCATACGGTGAAGAAATAGGCGAAGAATGAAAGGAGATCTAAGAGAAATATGTTCGGGATTTTATTGATGCATGATCTCCTGTAAATTCTAGTGAGCACGAGAAAGAGCTTCCACTGAGAGTGACGAATACTTACACTCGCGATCTTGCTCCTGGCCCGAATTCTAGGACCGAAAAACACAAGTACCCACGGCACAATTGTCAAAACTAAGCTCTGCTCACAATGTCAGCCAGAGAGCATCATTCTGCTGGGCATCGGCATCGCAACTCACTATTCCTCCTAAAAGACTTGAGGCGCCTTGAAATGTCAGTCGTCTATACATCGCGTCTGCTATGAGCGGAAAAACTCCTGCAAGCATATTGCGGCCTGGTTCATATCAGTTTTGCATCCAGCCGACTGGGTTATGAAGGCGCGCAACGTACAAAAGGATTGTGCGGCTAAAGCGGAGCTAGCGTAGCGTTGATATGTGTCTGCCAAATAATTGCAGGTCGCAAGATAGATGGAAAATAGGCCCATTGTCGCACACCCAATTGCCATGGTAGGCGCGATCCAGTGTATGGACGGTGCTAGGGTCCACGCAAACCAGAAAAGTCCAACTGGCAAAAGAGCGCTCTGCACACAGCTAACGTAAAGCCGTCCTTCAGGTGTCGAAGACATCTTGCCATAACGACGGGCTACTTTGTGAAGAATTATGCTGATGACGGTAGATAAGAGTGACCCAACGCACATTGCTGACATAAATGTAAGCACAAGACGAAGCGCTGTTCGCTGGATCTTACCTGCGAAGACAGCGCCATTCTGTTGAAGGTTGAATTTGTGATTCGTCGTAAAGACTAGCGGCACGATACTAAAAGTAAGATATAAAGTGGCCCAAGCGAATGCAACCCAGAGTGAAAAGAAGAACACCACGGGTTCTGTGCACAAGAGATCTGCAACACGCATGTTAGAAAGTGACCATTGGCTTTGTCACGGAGAAAAGGACGACACTTACGAAACGGCCGATACAAGCTGATGCCAACCATTTTGGCGATCGTCTCTCGCTCCTCATCAGATTTAACCTTCCACCTGAGTCTTTGGCTCTCACGCTCCGGGCCATTCTCGCTGACTAACATTTCAAACCCTACCAGGCCAGACTGTTCTCTAGCCTCATACCATCGGTTCAAAATCACAGCTTTCCGACTAAGTATAACGCTGCCTCTGGTCTCGTTGAAAAACATGATCACCGCAAGTATGCAAGCCCCCCAAAGTATGACTTGCACCCAAAATACCCATCTCCAGTCAAGGTTCTGTGCCACAAACCCAGAAACAAGCGGACCTAGCCCGACCCCAAACAGCGCCGCCCCAGAGAAGAGGGCCATCGGGGTGTTCCTCTCTTCCTTGAGATAGATGTCACTTATCACCCCGCCAATCGTCGAGCTGAAAGTTGAGCCGCCGACGCCTACGAAGAAGCGGGCCACGAGCAGCCCCGCGAACGACTGTGTGGCTCCACAAGCCACTTGAGAGACGAAGAACAGGAGGCCAGTAAGGACGAAGACTGGCCTGCGGCCATTAAGCTCTGAGAATGGGGCCAGGACCATAGGAGCGATTCCAAAGCCGACCACGAACGTGGTAATGCCGAGGTAGGCGACCGTTTGACTAATACCCCATTTCGTGGTGATTTGCTCAGTTGCGGCATCGTAGGAGCCGGCCGCGTAGCAAACGAGCATGACGGTAATACAGGAGATGCATATGATGGTGTTCTTGCGGTACGCGGGCCAGCTGAATGGAGAGACGTAGTTGGTGAGGTTTGGAGGTTCTGGCGCTGGTAATCCATCCGGCCTTCCAGAAGAGTGCTGGCTCGCGAGTGGTAGGGTGGTCTCGAAGGTCAAGTAGTGGTAGGTGATAGGCATCTGCGTGCTCGCAACTCCTGCCTCATGCTCTTTGTCTTGGGGTTCCACGGCTATCGTTGGTAGAGTATGTTCGATGTTGCCTCTCTTGAAAATCTTCTGAAGGTCGTGTACAGACATTCTTGCGAATCTGGGTGTTTAGGTCGCCTGTACGTCCCGCCACGATGATCGGAAAACCAGAACTCCTTAGCAAGCGTTCAGATGTTTTCGTGTCACCGAGTGAAAGGAGGATCGAATGACGAAATCTGCAGAGAATTCCCACGAGGACCACCAACTTAGGGTTCGGGCCCAGTCATTTATCCCATGTCGTGGACTTTGGCACTCGTCTCGGCTGTGTCTCGGGAGAAACCCCTGAAATGGATGCCATGCCAGGGCATGGGATACCCCTGTCTTCGTACCGGTCGCTTTGAGGCCACCATCTATGGAGATCTTACTGACAGGCTGGTAGTACCTGCGTCAACAGGCTGTGTAGGAGTCAGCGAAAACGGGGATGTATCCACCTCGATACTGGTACGGAGTATAATCTGTAAGTAAAACACGCTAGCATGATCGGGAAAGGAGATGTGGATGCCTTGACAAGGTAAGTGTACTAACTTACTTCAGGTACTACTAAGGTGCTTTCTCATCATTTGAAGAAATAATCTACTACTCGTGCCGCTCAGAGGTGAGCCTTGTCACGACACTAACGGAAGCAGGCCGACTTCTCCAAACAAGTAAGATCAGCACTTAGGGTACCGTACTACTAAGAGTACTTTACTAACCAAATAAGTGACCGACACATCTCTGGGCGTTGCGAGTGGGTCGGGTCGGTTCGTGTCGGTTTTTAGCACCATGTTTTGGACCGGTGTTCCACCAGAACCCCCTGAGCGCACGGCGCTGTTGGATCGTTCAGCCTCAGGTCAGCGCTAACCGCCGTTGGCACCACAGGGCTAGGTAAGGCCACTAATAGGCAACTAATAGGCAACTAATGCGGACCCGGTAGGCGTCTGGAAGCCCACGGTTACCCGACCCCAAAACGATTGGTTCAGGTACCAACCCGAATGTTCAATGGAGCCGAACCGATTCGCTCGTTCCTACCAAGTACATGTCAGCCACTCTAAGGTACACATCACTCTCCACGACACTCTACTTTGCTTACACACTATTGTCTGAATCACCTCCGTGCTCTTGCTCGGGGAATCTGGTTCCTTTGATCAGTAATTGAAACGTTGGGTAGCCATTCCCGTTACTGTGCACACGCATTACAAACCATACACTGTGGCGAGTGAGACGGTTACGATGCTCGTGCTCGGGGATTCTGGATCCTTCGATCAGGATTTGAAAGGTTGGGCAGCCACGCCACACACACATCCACCCCCAGGTTTCCAACCATAAACTTTAAGGCTATAGAGAGGGTTCAGCTGCGGATAGCAACTGACCGCTCATCTTCTATAATTTCTTAAGCTAACCTCAGCTAAGCTTCTTGGCTGGGCTGAGTCGGGGTAGAGCCTGGTGAACTCCTTTTCACCCAAGACAACTCAGATTTGGCATTTGAAGGTAATTTGGATAGATGATTATCCTTTGTTACTACTCCGTTATGTGTGATACAGTGGTAAATATTGAGTCAAATTTGGTGAAACCAGCTGCGCAGAGTAACCTGGATGGATCGAGTTCGATATCTCACAGATCCTTGGATCGGGAATTTTTTTATCCCTCTCGCATGGTTGCTTCCTAATCACGTTGTTTGTCTTCCAAAAACGGGATAGAAACTGCCTTCTCGATGGTTTCTAACTTTAGTTGGTCAGATTGATGCTTGGGAGACCCCAATGCGCATGGAATCGATCCTTCGGAGAGCCCGATGCAATGATATTGTCAGCTCATGGTCAGCACTACGCAACTCAGCACTTTCCGCAGTGGGAATATGCGCTGACGGATCCTAATAAACAAGGAGATCTCACGGGGATAACATCCGTGAGGACGCCGGACCCCTGAGTTACCCGCTTCGAATCTACGGTCACTTACTGTCAGGTCCGGCACGACCCCATAGTCAGCTCTTAGCTTGTGGCACAGTATGTCTTGTCACTTTGCTTAGATGAAGAGGATTCGACATGCTAGTTCCTATGGTGACTGCTGCTGCCTGGGCGATGGTAGCTTGATGGATAGAAGCTGAGAATATCTCCTGCATCTCCGCGCCCAGGTCCGATCAGCTTATTCCCGAACCAACGTCACATAATACACCAATGCTTCATCGGTTTTAGCCGTTATGTGGTGTTGCACACCTCTTGTACTGTGCTTGAGATTACGTAAAACTTTTGAGACTCGACCCATGACGCCATTCTGAATTGAATCCCTACGAAATGAAAACGTCTGAGTGAACCATAGAGTCGACGAGACCCTTCTTTGACCTTGGCCAATAATTCTTCTCATCTGATTGGCATCGCCTTGAAGTCTTTCGCTCGCCCGTGGTTCTGCATCTATGACGGAAGAGCTACCAGTCTCTCGTCAGTGGCAAAAATGGATTGATGAACAGGCTGGAGGAGATATTCATTTCCATCCATCAGAGACTCCGTGAAAAAGGTCGATTCTTCCGTTACTAGCACGGGGACTTGGCGCACCTCACCAAATCGGTGGAGCTTTTTGGACGTCTTGAGGATGTCGATGACGTCCATGCGATCTTCCCAAAGCAATTGTAGCACTGCAAGGTGATCGACGAAGTGGATAGGGCCTAGTCCATAATCTCGACAATAGGCTCTCAGGGTTTCTGTCCTAGCGGTGTCAGGGATACCGTGGGTTGCAACGAATCTAAGAAAAGAAATGGCCGTGATGCGGTTGTTACCATCAACAATAATCGGTCGATCGTCATGCTTGGAGTAGATTGTATAGCCTTGTGCTACAGCGATCGGAGCTATAGCACACTCGTCAATCTTTGAGGTTATGATGCTTTCAATCATGCCAGCAACGATAGGAGGTGACGCGAACTCCGAGCGAGCCAATTTATGAATGTCCACATACGAATAAACAAGTTGTTGATCCCCTGAGAAATATATGTAGCTCGGATGGCGGACCAGAGGTTGTGATATGAATGATGACTCAAGAGCTAGCTGCACAGCAATGTCCTCCCATGTTGTGCTGCTGAACCGCATAGCGTCAAGCTCAGGTTGCAGGCTGGTGAACAACATTGCGAATACTTCCATTTGCGATGACGAATCTTTGAACAGTCCGCCGATTGGATCCTTGAGAAACGAGTGAATCTCTAGAAATGAGGCGATCCGATCGGGCGACCACCGGCCTCGTGTATTGAAATCAGCCAGTGCGCGGAGCCAGAATGTCAAGCTGAGGTTTTCTTCCTTCCTTTCGGCTTCGTATGGTACCACTCGACAAACGAAATCTTTGACGTCTTTTGAGAATGTGGCAGGCGTTCGTGGGGCTGCCATCTCACCAATGATGCCGTTAGTAACCATCCGGCATTGCTGCTTCAAAGTCTGCACAGAGTGGACCCAGCCCTCAATAACATCTTCGGTCTCCAGGATTCGGCTAATAGGTGCAACCATTAGCTGTGGAATCCTGCGTCGATTCATAGAGGACAACATGAACGCCATTCTAGTGATCTCCAAGTTGGCGTGGCGGGGATTTGATCCATTTGCCGAGGCGAATTGTATCAGAGTGTCTCCTGCCGTGGGGTATGGAGCGACAGGATAGGAATCGAATCTTCCGGTCATCATTCTTCGTATCCTTGTCTTCGCTAGCCAAAAGAGTGACCACGGCTCTGGATCTTTGATATCCTGGTGCGGCGTTTCTGCATGACTTGCGACTTGACCCCTGTTCTTGTGATGACCACAGTTTGGTGTGCGTTCCGTCGACTTATATTCAGCATCTTGAAAGGATACTAACGGTTTACCAAGACTCTTGGACGGCGGGTTTTGCTCATTGTACAAGACAGAACGTAGGCAGTCGGCAAACCAGAAGTATTCTTCCAAGGTATTATAGGCCTGAGCTGACAGTCGAATCACTCGCTTCGGATATGCGGGCCAAGAGTATACTGGTACGACGATTTTGTGTTCTTTCCAGAGAGTTTCTTGGATTGGCAGCATCCCTTCCTGCTCTGGCCAGGGGGAGTCGGGAAGTGGTATGGTGGCCATAGCACCTATCATGCTGTCCGGGCATGGCAAAGGTATGTCGAGAGCCTTGCAAACGACTCTTCGTGCGATTACAGCGAGATTATGGTTCCTATTGATTAGGCCATTGAGGCCCCCGGGTATGACGGTGTTGAGGAAGTCAATGGAGACTGGCAAAGAGAGCACGGCCGACGGGCAGCTGGTCCCCTGCCAGCCAAAGCTTTGCTCCAATCTTGAGTATTTGGATTTATTGACTACGTAGGACGACCGGGCGATTACCAGTGGCTTGATCTTATGAGCGCGGTCAGGCCGTACATGAAGGAAGCCTACTCCACGCGGCGAACACATCCATTTATGGCAGTTAGCCACATAGTATGCAGCGTTGATATCTGTGATGTCTAGATCGATCATGCCAGCCGCGTGCGCTCCGTCTACCAATGTGTCTACATCGTGGGAAGCAAGTTGGCGAACGATATCTTTGATCGGAAAAACCAGTCCCGACCTGCTTGGGACGTGGTCTATGAGGGCGAATCGGGTTTTAGACGTGACGCATGCGAGGATACGTTGGAGGACATCGTTGGGGCTCACTAAGTGTAGAGGAATGTCCACTGTGACTAGGCGCGCGTTGTCTCTCTGTGCTACGTAATTCAGGGCCAGAATGACGGAACTGTAGGCGTGATTCGTGGTCAAAATTTCGTCATCCGGCTCAAAATGAAGGCTCTGGATGACAATATTAAGTCCGTGTGTCGCTCCAGGAACAAAAACCAAATCAGCTGGCTCCGCATGCAGAAAATCAGCCAGATTTTGTCTACTGGCATCCCAAGCAGAAACATAACCCCTCTCAAAGAAATCATGTGGATTCTCCTCGATTTTTTGCCGAATACGTCCTTGTTCCTCAACCACCACTGTGGGACAAGCACCAAATGCACCGTTGTCTAAGTAAGTAATGTCTTGACGAATATGCCAATTACCAAACCTTTTAACCAGATCCATCATATTGTCCCGTTTGGTTCCACCGCAGCTGTTGCCGTTCTCTGAAGGCTCCGGTGAGGAAGACAGCAATACATGTATCGAAGTCATCTTTTCGCTCGGACATTGGGAAGTGTGATGATGTTTCGGCTTATTCCGCTGTGTAATCGCAGGAAATTCGTCGTTGCGTAGTCTCGGGCCCATTATTGAATCAGCTTACGAACCGGAAATACAAGGAGCTAGAATATGCAGATCGATTTGCAAGCTCCAACTCAGCTGAGAAATTGCCACTTGAGGCCGGACATGGTTGCCTTGTCACTAAGACCCCTGTCACTGCATCATGGAATATCACACCGCATCCGCGCCACAGTATACTTTGCAATCCTTGTCGACGGTAATCCTGCCAGTATCCGCATCATTTCGGGGAGCAACGTGGCCTTCAAAATGAGCATTCGATGTTTTTCAGCCCCATCCTTAGTCCCCTCTGCAAATAACATTCGATTATCTACCACGAGGCTTGGTTGGGGATACGTACGAGGCACCTCCTATCTACGGAGCTACACATCAGTCTGACAGGGTTCATTTTGGAGGGTTCTCACGAGGATAAACCCTGTCACGCTAACATATAATGCTGTGGACAGGAAGTAATCTGATGAGCTCAGGTAAGCTTTGTTGCGGCTCCTGGGGGCTTGGAGTCATCTATCCGGGCCTTCACTCCTGAGGAAGACCCATGGGGCGTGTACAGACTGTTATATCTAAGATGTGCCGCTATGCCTCCTGGAAAGATCCCCTTGAAAGGCACAACAGTCAATCAATCACATCTTGAGAGACTTTCTTCAACTCTTCACAATGATCTCCAGCCGTGTCAGAAAAAGCGTGGCCTGGCACGATAATGATTCCCCGGCGGATCCACCGAACCCAACTGGCTCCATAGCGATGGGCAACGCCGAAAATTGGTTGATTCGGCCGGAAGTACTCCCTACCATGAGGGAAGCCATCCAACGCGACTTTACAGTCAACGATTTGGACTATCAAAAGCACCTCCCAGGCTACCCAGAGCTTCTCCAAGGAATCGCCAATTTCTTGAACAAGTTCTTCTCGCCCCGCACCCCTGTATTACCCGACCACGTTTTGACTCAGAGGGGCGCCATGGAAATCCTCGAAAGCCTTCTCTATACGATTTGTGACGAGAACGAAGGCCTCCTGATCGATGCTCCTTTCTGGAGCGGCTTTGGAAATGCCGCTCATTTGAGAAATAGCAACCAATTCATCGAAGTTCAACGGTCCAGCTTATCCGGGGACCCGGAACAAATCATCAAACAATATGAGAAAGCGATGGAAGGTGCGTCTTGTCGAGTTCGTGGCATCATTGTTTGCAACCCGCAGAACCCTTTCGGACATGTCTATCCTACTTCGTATATGGAAGCGGTCCTCAAGTTCTGCGAATCGCACGACATCCATTATATCTCCGACGAGATATACGGCCTGTCAACTTGGAGTGATCCCAATCAGCCACGCTTAGAATCGAATCCCGACATCGTTGCATCGCCCGAGAAGAAGTTCACGTCGGTCCTTTCCATGGACCTGAAGAAGTTGAAGGTCAATCCTGCTCGAGTGCACGTCATATACGGTATCAGCAAGGATTTTGGGAGCAGCGGACTGCGCTTGGTATGTCAAACTTTCGCCTTGTGCTCCCATTAGATTGTAGCTGAGTCGTACGCGAAGGGTATCCTCGTGACGCAAAGTAACCCAGATCTACGCGAAGGAGTGTACACCGTTGCGAGATACACCGTGTCCAGCGCGACTGCCATCATAACAATGGCCCTTTTTTCAGACCTCCTGGTCACGGAGTATTGGCTGGTCAGGAGTAGAATGCTTCTTCGCATGTCCGCGGATTACACCGGCCGGTTCATGACCTTTCATAACATTCCCTTCTATCGGCCAGTCGCGGGTGTCTTCGTATTTGCGCGTCTAGGCGGACGTTCGGCGACAAAGGACTCAGATGCTGCATTGTGGAAGACAATTTCTGCAGCGGGAGCTGCTCTCGCTTATGGTGCTGCGTTTCACAAGAAAGAGCTGGGATGGTTCCGAATCACCTTCGCCCTACCGAAAAACCAACTGGTCGAAGGTCTGCGCCGCATTGAGACTGGCCTAGGGACTAAGCGACAATATCAGCCAGAAGAAGATCAATTTGTCACGGTTACTCGGTTGGATTTGGCACGGACGGACAGAGCGATTCACACCCGTAGCTGTGTTGTAACGTAAACCTTTGTTCCCTATTGTTGCCCTATGGACAAGGCATAGATCTGGGGAAGGGGGCCATACCCTTCAGCATCAACATGCCTTCACTAATTTGATCGTACTGGCGGTCCCAAATACGGTGAGTGCACGAGAGCCCCATATTACGCGGCAATGTGTTGACACAGGCTGAAAGGCAGGGGGTCTTCGCTGGTGAATCGTTTCCGGTTGGGTAGGAATTGCCGCAAAGCATACGGATTAGAATAGCCGATGAGATTGCTGAATTTGTTCGATTTGTGTTACTTAGACTGGACGGGCTCTGGATTCTTGTGATTTGACAGCCTAGTCGTGTCTCTGCCCGTCCGATAGAAGGCCTAGCTTCTGAGTTACGCCTTTTAGATCGCCTGTTAATGGTAATTAAATGCTCTCTACCCCTCAATGCACGCACAAGCGTACAGGAAATCTCATCATAATGAACACCCTTCACAATAGTGACCTCATTCCAATGGAGCCTAGAGTCAGCAGCAACGCCATTCTGCAACCATCAGTATATCCAGCGCATCAGCCACGCTTCCTTACCGTATAACAACGGCACTCGAAAGGGCGACATCGAAAACCCCACCAACATCATTTTGACGAGAATCGGTCGAGAAGCGACACCACCCAATAGTCGCCAAATAAAGGCCTTCATCAGCCGAATTTCGAAACACCCACATTTGCTCACATCCGAGTTCAAGACAACAGACTCCGCCACCACAGCAGCGGAGACGGACACTCAGAGTAGGCCTGCCCCATTCTTTTAGTCTCCGCAGCCCGGTCATCTAGTCTGCCTGTCAGAATTGCGACACCCGATTTCCAACACAGACCAGTTCCGAAAAAAATTGCAGCAAATATCACACATTCCCTCATCCTACGATCCACGCCAATCGATACACCGACATCGAAACCCCATCTACATCATTTTTTCGTCAAATGACCAAAGAACGACACCACTCAATAGTAGGGAAACAATGGACTTTCAACAAAAAATCATGACAACCAAAAACACAAGGTTTTGATACCCTACTACAGAGATTCCCTAGCAAAACAGCCCTGTTTCACGCCTACAATCTCTGCAGCCTACTGTCCAAACCTTATCACACCTCATATCAGTCATGTCCAGAGTATATCGACCTCTTCACTGAGTGATCAATACTCTCGGATCTACCCACAGTCTATTCCACATGCAGCCATGGACCATCTCGCCCTTCCGGACCCAAATTGACAAATCCATGTCCGACATCGATAATTTGCCAGCATGCGGCCAGAAGACGTCGACGTCCAATCAAAGTTCTTAGCGCCACGGGACGGGAGCCCTCAGCCAATCAGCATGCTTCATTCCGAAGATCCTCAGGAACTTTTCTTTTTCATGTTTCGATTTCTAGCCAATTTCCGTGAAAAAAACATTGCCTAGAAAGCCGCGGGCCGACCTAACACCCGACGTACCAAGTACCGACTGTTGTCGGGCGACTCGGGCTAGCTGTCTAACAGGGACGTACCAGGTACCCATAGTTGCCGGGGCTAGATGTCGAACAGGAGCTAGTTTTCGAAGCAATGCGGTCATTGCTTTTGTTAGATGCGGTCAGGACCGTACCTAATACGTACTGTGCTGTCATGTAGTATCATACATGAGGTGTTATGCAGAGGGTATTATACCTAAGGTCTTAGTACATACTTTCTTCAATACTTAAGGCGACCTCATATATATTATTCGCTTCTCAGCTAGTTGTCTTATTCAACTTACCTAGCCGACTCTAAAATATTAAAGGTTATTCGACTAGAGTATATTACGCTAGCTTACCCTATAAAAGTTACCACTGTAAGTAAATTACTAGCGACTCTCAAAGAAGGCGTACTATTACTAGTTTCACAGCTCGAAGATCAGGAAGAATAGGATATTTGCCTTAAGATAGAGGATAACGTACTTATTACTATGATTACCTTAGCCGTAATACTTCCCTGGCCTGCCACACTGCCTATGTAGTTGGGGTTTTGGTGGGTTATCGTAGAGTTGTACGGATGAATTGCCGTAGAATACTATCTATCCGCGTCTAACGCGCGCTTGCTGTGGAGAACCTTCAATGTTGCATGACAAACGGGATGAAGTAGAGCAGGGCAAAAAACACAAAGCTACTGCTCAATGCGCGCGTTCTATCCAGGATCTTGGGATGTGCGGTAACAAAATCAGCCTGTGCAATGCAAAGAGGAGTAGGGGACGCATTACTGGGGTGACATGGCGTACCCAGGCCAAGGACCTTACAACAGGACGAGGTCGCCATACCCCAATCAAACACTACAGAAACTCGAACCTTCACAATACCAACCCCGTCTGAACCATAACAGCAATGGGCTCGGGACCTCCCTTCAAACTGTTCCACAGGAGGATGGCCATCACGATCGCAGATATGGACCCGTGCATGGCTCTCACCAACACCGACCACCTATCTCTCCCCAGCATCTACAGCAGGCACAACAAAGCGCCTATGCCCTAGCGGTTCCTCCACCACTCGCAATCTCGAATAATAGCAATGGGGTCGCGAAGAGCTCCAATGCATCACAGCCGGCTTGTGCAGCTCCACTGCAGAGCTCTGTCAATGAATTGAATGGCCACTTCGGCAAGTTGATACGACAGCCGGCACGCCCAGAACCGCCACTAGACTATCAGATACTTCTGTTGTCACTAGCTGAGGAATATCTAGCGGCTGCTTACGCTTACGGCTCAATGGCAGATATCGTTCGACGGGAGAGGGACATGCAAGAGTACTACAAGTTGATGGCAACCGCGTTGGGATGCCTCGAGGCTGTCCTGAAGCATTTCAAATTGTTGCCTGAAACAGAAGCTATCATACGGTTGCGGTACGCCACCGTACTTTATGAGGAAACGGACAATATGATGGAGGCCGAAGATAGTTTGAGCAAAGGGATATCGTTATGCGATCGGCATCGTCTTTTCGACCTCAAGTACAATATGCAACACCTTCTCGCAAGAATGCTGTTCCAAAAGAACCATCGTGCGGCGTTCAAGTTTCTTGACGGCATTATCAAAGACGCGGAAGCCTACCAACATATAGCATGGATCTACGCTTTCCGATTCCTCAATGTCTCCATTCATCTAGAGCTTTCAACACATCAGGATCTCCTATTAGCTCTTAGCCAGCTTAAGCATATCGTTCTTCTGTCGAATGACTATGGAGACAAGACAGTCCTAGCCATTGCAACGGCATCAGAAGCTTTGACTTATCTCAGAATTTCCAATGACTCCGAAAATACAGAGAATGCCCAGAGAGCTTTGGCTACCGTAAGAAGCTTGCAACTAGAATCAAAGGTTGGCAACTTACATCAATTAGCGGTCTTCATATCTATGGTGGATCTTTGCTGCATTCTGCAAAATTTTGATCCTAAGCAGGCTTTTACTAAAATGCAGACTATGCAGACCGCTCTGAAAACCATGGACGAAAGTGAAGCTTGGACAGACAGATCTATCAGGATTCCCATACCTCATGCTAGGATGCCTTCCTGTACGGCTCGAAATGGCGTACTCAGGAAACAAGAAGACGATGATTTGCTGATCTTGATGTTTGATTGGGTGTCTAAGGACGACATCTACGACTTGGGGTATCTTCTCAGTGGAGTGGTGTTGTCTCCTCGAAATGCAGGCGATGGTCAAAAGGCGGAGCACATGTTCGAAGAAGGGATCAAGAGGTTGCAGTGTAAGTCACCTCCACCATGCTCATCTAAAATTCTAATAGATGTCAGATGCAAACAGGGACATGGCTAAGCCTCCCAAATCCATTCAGCTCGCAGCTTCTCAGCAGCTTTGGCGGGGCGAAATCACCTGCTACATGCGCCTCCACCTTGCTTTCACATTGTGCGCCAGAACATCCTGGCCAGCCGCCAGGGAGCAGCAGTTGGCAATACAGGCTTTCGTCCGATCAATACCGCCATCATCAGTACCGGAGGCTCTCCTCTTATTGTCCACGTATCTGGAAGCAGTCATCTACCAGGGGACAGGCGATCTTGACCACGCCATTGAGCTGTACTCGAGCGATACTCTCTCAATTCATAACTACCGCAAGACACCACACCCGTCTCATCTCCACCTGAATATCACCCTACTTTCATCTCTCAACATCCTTCTCATAATCCGTACCCCAACCCACCCCCAACACAACCAAGTCCCCTCCCTCCTTTCCCTCCTCGAACACCTCTGCCTCCGTAACCCCAACCGCCAGATCCAGTCCGCCTACCACCTCCTCACCGCCACCACCACCTCCTCCTCCACCATCCTCCTTACAAAACAAGCCCTCCAATCCGCCCTTCAAACCGCCAAACAAAGCGACAACAAACAGCTAATGTGCATGGTCCTCAACTTCATGTCCTGGAAATTCTTCCGAGGCGTCGTTGGCGAGCAGGCAGAGAAAGCTGCACGTGCAAGCCAGAGGCTGGCGCACAGTTGTAGGGATGCGCTGTGGATGAGTGTGGCTGCTGGAACGCTAGGGAATACGCTGGAGGCGGCAGGGAAGATCGAGGAGGCGGAGAAGGGGAGGAGGAGTGGGGAGGCGACGGCAAGTGGATTGCCAGAGGGGTTGCAGGTGGCGATGGAGAAGGAGAGGGAGGATGGTGATGTGGTTATGCTTGATGATGGGCCGCTGGTCTTGGGCGATGGTGCTTGAGTTTACTCTTCTGGGATCCGGGAGCGGGTGTTTGGTATGGATGGACTTGCTTGGTGCTCGGTATAAAACGGGATCTTGTTGCTGGATGGCTATTAGTGGGATTGGCGACGGAAATAAGCTGGTTTGCTACGTGGTGCGTGGCTGTATATCTGATCATGTCGGTCATGTATACTAGGTCTTACGACAGCAGAAAGATATTATGTACATCTCTCATGGATTACCTGATGGTTATTACTATCGACTACCTATGCGACTACAGACCTCAATGCTTCACATATACAGACGCTCTCAGATCGCCACCCTTTTTCAGGACCTTGAGACGGACCAGACCGCAAGGCTATTCGCCGACGAACGCCTATCATACATCAGACTTGACATTTCCACTCAAGGAACATGATATGACCAGGCGAGAAGACAGCTTCCCACATAAGCCTATCCGCCGGAATCCCATCATCGACGGTACCCCAAGAGGAACAGCATGAACGACCCACACTTCTTCAGCCCATCCCCTTTTCCTTATCCTCACCTCCCCCCCCAAAAACTCACAACAACCCCCTGACACCACCCTCCAAGCATGCCCGCACCACACCATCTACCCCAACCCACCCCATGCCCCCCTAATCCTCCTCGCCAACTGCACATCCTTCTGCATAATCGTCACCCGCTTCGCATGGATGGCGCACAGATTCGTGTCTTCGAACAGATGCACCATGAACGCCTCCGCGGCTTCCTGGAGCGCCTGTATGGCTTGCGATTGCCAGCGCAGGGCGAGTTGGCCGTCGACCGGGAGGAGGGAGAGGCCGATTTCGCGGACCTGTGGGGGTTTGGTTAGTGGGCGGGTATGGGGTGTAGGTGGGAGGAGGGGAGAGGGAGGGATGGGAGGGGGAGGAAAGGGGTGGGAGAAGGGGAGGGGGAGGCTTACGAGTCTGGAAAAGGGAAGTTTGAGGAGTAAGAGGTCTGTGGAGCGTTGGTAGCGACGGATTTCGCGCAGGGCGATGGTGCCGGGTTTGTAGCGGCGGGATTTGCGGGGGGTGGCTGCTTCTGTTTGAGAGTGGTGTCAGTTGGTGGGTTTGAAGTTGTGGGTGGGACTTGATGGGGCGGGCGCAGGGCATTCGCATCTAAGGGGGTCTTCACCTTCTGCTATACGGCCTTGTGCTCTTTTGTTGGGTGTCCCTATGCTTTTCCGCGATGTCTTTCCGCCTGTTGAGGGCCACCCTGCTTTCTTTTGACCGATTGGGTGGGCGGTGCCGGTGCGCTTGGCCGTTTGCTGTTTCGTGCCTGCCATTGTGGTTCGCAGCCTCTGGCGTGGGTGTTGTCTATTCTATGAGCTTTGGAGGGAGCTGCTGGAGCGCTGAAGGCTCGTCCCCTCTGTGCGCTCCCCTTGAAAGCTTTGCGTGTAAGCTGGCGACGCTGTTCGAGTCGTTGCTATGCGAAGAGAGGACGAAGTGCAATCACCTCACGTGTTCTGTTGGAGCGTTTGGGCTTGAGCTCGCTGATGTGAATTGGAGCAGTTCGTAGAATCAGATAGCGTGGTAGATATGAAGCAATATGTGTGGTTTGATATGTGTGGGCTGGGTCATTTCCATCCCAGCCATCGTCTTTGTTTATCGCGGGCGCGAATGATCAGCGTCCTATACCACTAGTCTTAAAAGAGGATAGTGCAGCATCAAGCTAGCAGGCTTAGCGCCTGAAGGCGACCAGGCCTGATACGGGAAAGCGCCTTGGTACATGAAACCGACAACTTGACATTACTGAGACTCAAGAGTGGCCACTTTCGCCATTTAATATCCTCTTTCCCTAAATGGCCTCTGACTTACCTATATCGATCAGCATAATTATGCGTCATACATAATCTCACTCAGCCATTCATTCATTCAGGGAATCGTAACCAACCTATCAACACAGCGTGCGCTCGCAATGGATATGGACAACATGCTCGGCGGGGGAGGAGCGGGAGGAGGAGGAGGAGGAGTAGGCCAGTTCCCACTGGAGCAATGGTTTTACGAAATGCCCGTGTGCACGAGATGGTGGACGACCGCTACGATCGCGACGTCGGTGTTGGTGCAATGTCATGTCATCACGCCGTTTCAGCTTTTCTATAGCTTTCGAGCTGTGTTTGTCAAGAACCAGGTACTCCCTTTGCCTCCTTCTGTCTATACAATCTATGCCATGTAGATCTTCCCCAGGAAAAGCTGATGTTGATGATGCACAAGTATTGGCGCCTTCTGACCACGTTCCTCTACTTTGGCCCGCTCTCCCTCGACCTCCTCTTCCACGTCTTCTTTCTCCAGCGCTACTCCCGTCTCCTCGAAGAATCCAGCGGTCGCTCCCCGGCGCATTTTTCATGGCTGCTCATCTACGCCACTACACTCCTGCTCGCGCTGTCGCCGATGCTTTCGATACCGTTCCTTGGGTCGGCGCTGTCGAGTACTTTGGTATACATATGGAGTCGGCGGAATCCGGAGACGAGGCTCAGCTTTTTGGGACTGCTGGTGTTCACGGCGCCGTATTTGCCGTGGGTGTTGATGGCGTTTTCGCTGGTGCTGCATGGAACGGTGCCGAAGGATGAGATTTGTGGTGTTATCGTTGGTCACAGTAAGTCCTTTCTCGATGGCTTGGAGGCCGGGAATATGCTGACTGGGTGTTATCAGTATGGTATTTCTTTAGCGATGTCTATCCATCGTTACATAATGGTTACCGACCCCTGGACCCACCTCAGTTTTGGCGGAATCTTTTCGAGCGAGCACCACCGGATACTGGAGTTGCGCCAATCAACAATGAGATTGCGGCTGCGGCGGCGCCTGAGGTCAGGTGATGGCATGTGAAATTAATGGCTGTTGATGAGATATGCATGGACTGGCGTTAGCATAGTTGGAACAGGATATATCACTTCTGTAGCATGCATCTTTGCACTGGAGTTGAGACGTTAAGTTGTGATAATCAAGATGCGTTGATCGTTGTTCTGAGTGTTGTCTGACATGATTCCCCGTCTCTCGAGATTCAACAGCAGCTATGCAGCTTTTTTCGCAGAATCCTCCCTCAACTGGTCGATCACTCTATCAACAGCTGCCATATCTCCAGCATCGATAGCCCCTTCCGGCGCAATGCCCTTTGGCAACTCTTGCACCGCAGCGTCAAGGCCTTCTTGATAATTCCGAATCTCGCTCGAGAGAGCATAGATGGCCTTCCTCCGCACTTGCTCATTCGCGTCCTCGATTGCGACCTTAGTGAGTATAGGTATGGCTCCAGTAGCACGCAGGTCCGATTGAGCTTTAACGTTGTTTTGCACAGCAGTGCCCAAACACCAAGCTGCATATCTCCTCAATTCGACTTCTTCGCTTTCTAGTAGCCTCACGAGTGGTGTCCATAGCCCCAGAACCTCCAGATTGTTGGCATTGTCGATGTTTTCAATCAACTGCTCGAAATTGTCAAAGGCTATGACTTTGTTGTCGAGTGTGATGTCGGGTGACAAGATGGCAGCCATTGACTCTTTCAGCAAGTCTGCGTCCGACGGACCGCCGAAAAGTGACGTAAGGATATCAGGGTTGATGGGGAGGCCGGAAGGCCGCTCTGCTTTGGGGTCGGTGGTGGACGTTGGATCGGCGGATGATATCTCGGAATTTTCAATGCTCCATTTGAGGAGCTGGTTCATGCCTGGATCCATGGCAAAGCGTCGGAGGTCACAAGTCGCACTGCGAAAATAGCCAATCCTATGTCTCCGGAAGAACTTGGTGCGATCACCAGACTGGAGTGTGAATTTGGGTGCAACGAAGTGTGAGGCTTGATCGTAATATTAAAAACACTGCTTCTTGTCAGGAAAATGCGTTGTGGCCGTTTTTAAAATGTTAGCTTGCATGACGTTCAACCATTTGATTTCGCGGAACAACTGGCAGCTTCTGTCAGCTTCCAGGAGCTCTACCTCTTCCAGAGCTAAAGGTTACAGATGCTGAGGCGTGTCAAAGTGAGTGAGTCTTATGATACGACTTAGTCTTATCACAAATATCAATCTTAGATAAAGTACTTTATCATCGCTACCTCTCCCGTCTGCGCGGCTGATTTAGCGGCCTACCCACCCCGCCATCTCGTTTCGATATTGAAGCACAATTCTGCATGTCACTAATCGATCTTCCGTAGTATCAGGTAGCAAAGAACTGTACTCTGTGAGAATATGTTGCTCCCAGCCGTCTAAGAGCTTGAGGCAACCGTGAAAGATCATCTTGGGTGGCTAGACGCGCGTATTGTTGATCTTTGACCACTCAAGATATTCTGCTGCCTGAAAAAGCCTGTCCTACATTGCGTAGACCATTGGTATTATGCAGGCGAAGATTGCAACTGTGGAAGACGCGTCGCAGCTTCCCAGCCTCTAGATAGATATGGAGGAGGGAAAGTCCAGCGGCACCCATGGTGAGTTTTTATAGCGTGGCTTGGCACTCCAACCCACAGAAGTTCCAACGGCAACGGCCTTCCTGCACGTTCCTGCCACCACCTGTGATACACAAAAGTATCCCAATCCGCCCTTTCTCCAGCTCCCACTCGACCTTGCTTTCAGTGATCCATCATAGCAGGCCTCTTCACCACCACATTCTTCCCTCTTGACACCACTGATCCACATAGTCCAACGCCATGGAGGGTAAGCTGACCTCGTCTCTTTGTCTATCCCCACATCTTCGTGGGCAAGAACAAGGGGGGTACTGGATCTGAGACCGATCGTTGTGCCAGAAGATAGACAGCGCTGACAGAATCTCTTGGGTCATACAGAAGAAGTAGCAGCTCTCGTTATCGACAATGGGTGCGTTTTCCCCTAGCATAAAGATACCATCCACCAAATACTCTTCCGAAAGAAGCTCCCGAACAACAATCTCGGAGCTACTTATAGAGGAGATGTGCTCCCTTGGTCATGACTGACAGCTTGTAGTTCGGGAATGTGCAAGGCCGGTTTCGCTGGTGACGATGCGCCGAGAGCTGTTTTTCGTGAGTCGCACCATAGCAAATGGCTTACGGCAATACTCCTACAGCTTCATCCGAAGACTGCTAACTCCTAGCGTAGCTTCTATTGTCGGCAGACCTCGTCATCATGGGTATGCCCACTAGAGCCTGGATCTCGGCTTCAATTTCCGTGGCTGACGAAACTGCAGTATCATGATTGGTATGGGTCAAAAAGACTCCTATGTTGGGGATGAAGCGCAGTCAAAGCGTGGTATCCTGACGCTCAGGTACCCCATTGAGCACGGCGTTGTTACCAACTGGGACGATATGGAGAAGATCTGGCATCACACCTTCTATAACGAGCTCCGTGTTGCACCAGAGGAGCACCCAGTGCTACTGACGGAAGCCCCCATCAACCCCAAGTCCAATCGGGAGAAGATGACTCAGATCGTCTTTGAGACCTTCAACGCCCCAGCTTTCTACGTGTCCATACAGGCTGTGCTCTCCTTGTATGCATCTGGACGAACTACAGGTATCGTGCTCGATTCTGGGGATGGTGTTACTCACGTCGTACCCATCTACGAGGGATTCGCTCTTCCCCATGCCATCTCCCGTATCGATATGGCTGGTCGTGATCTTACCGATTACTTGATGAAGATCTTGGCTGAGCGCGGCTACCCATTCTCCACCACGGCCGAGCGTGAAATCGTTCGTGATATGAAGGAGAAGCTTTGCTACGTCGCGCTCGACTTCGAGCAGGAAATTCAGACCGCCAGTCAGAGCTCCACTTTGGAGAAATCCTATGAGCTTCCCGACGGCCAAGTAATCACCATCGGCAATGAGCGCTTCCGTGCTCCCGAAGCTCTCTTCCAGCCAAGTGTACTGGGTCTCGAGAGCGGAGGTATCCATGTTACCACCTTCAACTCCATCATGAAGTGTGATGTCGACGTCCGAAAGGACCTTTACGGCAATATTGTCATGGTATACCGCTTCCCATAAGTAATCCCACGATAGGCTGCTGACGATATTCTAGTCCGGCGGAACTACCATGTATCCAGGTATTTCGGACCGTATGCAAAAAGAAATCACCGCTCTTGCTCCGTCATCCATGAAAGTTAAGATCATCGCACCACCTGAGCGCAAGTACTCCGTCTGGATCGGTGGATCTATCTTGGCTTCGCTGTCCACCTTCCAGCAGATGTGGATCTCTAAGCAAGAGTATGACGAAAGTGGACCTTCCATCGTTCACCGCAAATGCTTCTGAGGTGTGTACGAGACAGATTTTGGAAGTTTCAGCATCGGCCTAAACATGTTAACCTCGTGCAGCAATTTTGACGACCGACTGCATGTGTGTGTTGAAAGTGTCTCGCGCGGTCTATCAGCAAGCGTTCGGATACGGCTTAGATTATGTTACCACGAGGTTCGGATGCTATGAGCAGAGCGTGGCCTAGGAAAGTGGATGAAGTGGTGGCGATATCTCTAGACTTCCGGTGACGATTGTAGCGAATAGGCGAATGCTTTAGCACCTTTTCATTGAGTTGTCGAATAAGAGAAGATAAGAAATGTTCAATTCGCTTATGCCATTCTTCCCTTTGAGCCATTTGGGGTTTACCTCCCATTCTTTCATCGAGACAGAGCTGTATCTTGTGACGCCTTCAGTCCTTCCTGATCACCCATCAAGCCTTTCATAGTCGCTACACCCAGTTCTTTCAACCCTGTCACGCCCATCCCGTCAAGCCACATCAGTACGGCAACCCGATATTGCCTCCAATCGACCCTCAAACCTCCCTCCCTGCCCAAGACCTGAGTGAGTGACGGAATCAGCCTTGGTTCTTCATTATAGCGCTCGAGCAAGATGACACGTGCTTATGCACAGACTGCCCGCTTACATACCGCAAGACTCCTCTGCGTCACCGGCCCCTCATGCCTCACCCTGACCCTCTCCTTCCCTCCCTCCCCTCCCACCTCCGCCTCCACCTCCTCCTCCTCCATCTCCCTCAACGCAGCAATACTCAACCCCGCCAGCGCCGGATGACAGCTCAGCCCAAACAGACCCCCCAACGCCTGCGCCGGCTGCAGCCCCTGCGTGTATTCCGCCAGGCATTCTACCGTTTCTAGCGGCACGAGACAGCCGCGGGCGTGCGGGTCTGTGGCGTTGAAGGCGCGGGAGCGGAAGAGGAGGTTGCAGGTGTCTATTAGGGTTGTGTTTAGGGTGCGGATTGCAGCTGGAGGGGGGAGGGGGGGGTGGGTGTAGTGCGTTTTTAGGAGGGAGAGGGTGGAGGAGAGGGAGGAGAGGGTGGGGAGGGTGGGGTGGGTGAAGAGGGTTAGGGGGGTGAGGAGGGGCGGTGGTG
>JAABUP010000545.1_pt1 | contig 82445 bp, 119 predicted proteins | sample 5559201 | NCBI WGS metagenome assembly JAABUP01 (sample SAMN10711887, study PRJNA513373) | rock metagenome | isolation source: Antarctica rocks | place: Antarctica
AGACAGCGCCAAAATCACAGATACCGCTCCCTTTGCAAGTTTTTCTACTTGCTGCATACCACAGCAACATCTGAGGATCACTGATCTGGGATTTTGGCAAAAGCGTGGACTGGGCAGACGACGTACAGATGTAAGTACAGGGTCAAGGCAAGCGTGGCGAGGCGAAAGCACTGATCTGGGCGAAAGCTGCTGGCCACGACTTTGTGGCCACAAACGCAGAGCTAAACACTTTCACGAACGAACGGCAGGCCCTGCGGCAGGCCTGGCATCTCACATCGTAAGCTGGACTGTCGAGGGGCTTTTGTTTGTCCAGAACGCTCTGCGGATAATGTGGTTTGCTGTCTTTCTGTAGCTTACTTTTGATGCTGTCAGGCAAAAGAGCTTCGGGAAAGGCTGGGTGAGGATACGGATACACCGGCGCTGCGGCAACCATGTCTCTGGTCCAGCGTCAAGCAGAAGTGTTATGTTGTGTGACAGAGCTCTTGATAGTGCACTCGACCCACAGCGTTGTCATAATGGCGCGTGTATGCCAGTAAGCAGCGCCATAGCTAACGTGTAAGCCCATAGCATGACAAGCAGAGTCCACCATCCCCAAATGCCATCCCCTGACAAGCTTCCCTGGCTAGATCGGACATCCCCCTGGTAAGTTGTCTGAGAAGGTCTCAGCCCGGAGAACGCACAATCACCATGACTGGCTGAAATGTACTGCGGTTTTCACGAGTTATTGCCCAGCTGTGCAAAAGTACGGAGGCTTTGGCCGACTGGTCCCATGCCAAGCCTTTGGAAACAAACGGAGGATGTTGACAGCACTTTTCACTTTCACGTCCCATTTTCACAACATGCGATCACATTTTGTGTTTGCACATAGTCTGACGCTCTCAGGTTCAATATGTTTGCAGCCTCCCTCTGCAGACATTTTGACTGAGTCAGCGTGCTGCTGCACAGTTCTGCATTTGTAACTCTGCAATGTTTGTCAATGACGAGTTGTCACTCAGGCATACTGCTGCTTTTGTCTGCGCAGAACAGCCGTCTGATAGCAGCAAATTGTGTTTTTGGATGACTGGCTCCGGAACCAACATTACGGCTTCGCTTTAGATGACCCACCATTACTGTACTGCCTCGCCTAAAGTCAAGGTTGTCTCGTCCATGGTTTGCTGCAGTTCCGATCATCAACGCTGGCATCTATAGACAGCTTTTGCACGACGTCTATCATGGCAGGAATACACCAGAGCTCAGTCTCTGCCAGAACTCCCAAGTTTTCGACCACGATGTGCTTGGGAGCAGCTGCAGCGGCCGCTGCAGCCGGCGGGGTTTGGCTTTGGGGAGTGCCAAGAGGAGACAAGGTACCGTGCGTCTGCTGCGTGGACATTTCACGTGGTCTTCGCTTGCGACCTTCTTTGTTAGTTTTGCTGGTGCTAACTGTAGTTGACTGTGTCTGCAGAAGAAATACTTGCACGACTTAGAAATGCAAAGGACTTACTTCAAACACGATCTTGAAGATTTAGAGGAGGATATGGTAAGTCTGGATGCTATACGCTGCGGTCAAATCCGTCGAGCTTTTGTGAGTGACTAGCCAGTGGCTCATCTCTATCTGCCATTTAGCTGAAGGGTCTGTGTACTGTCACAAGTTACTGCGCAGAATCTGACTGCAGCCGAGATACCCCACTCAAACACCTCTTCCTGCTTGCAGTTGCTCAAGGAGGCTCTCATTCAGCACCTGCAGGTGAGTGCAACCTATACCTGAAGATCCGACCGGTCACAGTCAAATGCTCAAAAGTTGGTCTGTCAGGGGCACTGACAATCAGTGACTCACGCAGCTCAGTGCAGGCTTCAGACATTCACCTTCAGTGTTGGTTATGCAGGGTCAGCTGGCTGCAGCTCAGAATCAGCAGGGCCAGAATGTAGCACTGGCACAGGAGGTGACCAGGCTGCAGCGCCAGGTTGCTGCCCTGCGTGCAGAAATTGCCAATCAGGCAGGCATCATAAGACAGGGTCAGCAGAGCAGGGCAGAGCTGACGCAGCAGTTGGGAGCTGCTCAAGCTGGTATGGTGTCTCCCATGCACCAAGCCATCACATCATACTCTAGCGTAGAATGAGCTCTGTAGTCAAACTCAGCAATGCATGTTCCTCAGTTTAATGAATTACCAACACGGCAACCCATGAGACTGTGGTCATGCAGAGCAACGGCGCTTGGCAACAGAGCTAGCGTCTGTGGTAGCAAGAGAAAGTGCTCTAGTCCAGCATCAGGCCGGGCAGGCCAGGGCAGCTGCAGAAGAAGATGCCAGGTTGGTGCAGCAGGCTCAGGCACTGGACGCTCAGAGGGCTAAGCTCCAGGCTCAGCTTGCTCAAGCAGTGAAAGGTATCTCACGTTTGATCCCTGGAGTCTTGGCATGCGCCAGCACACCTGATGCTCTCTCATGCAAATCCCTTCCTGACATGAATCTTTTCCTGACAAGCCTCTTGAAGCTGTAGTCTGTAAACAATGATACTGCCTATTGTGCAAGACTCAGTCAGGTGCAAGCGCTAACTTGCACTCTTTGCAGCCCCTCTTGGAGACCAACAGTCCTCATTGCTCAGAGTCTTGGAGCTGAACAGTGCAACAATTTTGCAGCGCAACATTTTTGCGGCTCAACAGTTTTGCAGCACAACAGAGAGCAAGAATGCATCTGCTGACAGACTCAGAAAAACACATGCACTGACTTTTGTACCTCTGGTCTGGTGCAGAGGAGGAGACACGCCAGCAGCAGGTGCTTGACATGCAGCAGCAGCAATGCGACTTGGCTGAGCGAGAAAGCAGGTTGGTGACTCGAGAAGGTCAGCATGCTGCTGCAGTCAGTGCGAAAGAAAATGAGTTGCGTGCCAGAACCGCTGACTTGGGCAGGCATGAGGCAAGTCTAAAGCATGAGCAGGACAACTTGGCAACGGGTCAAGCTCAGCTGGCAAAAGGTAGGCATGTTTTGCAATCTGTCCGGGCTGGCTGACATGACAACACGCGACTGCCATGCATGCCTTAAGTAATTGCTGACCAGAAAGCCCAGATCTTTAATATTTCTGTATCCAAACAGACATGTGTGGACCCTAATAGGTGACACAAGACTATAAGTGCTCATGAACAGTGTTGATTTGCAGAAAGCCAGGAATGGATCCAGGAAAAGGCAAGTAGCAAGGCCTTCATAAGGGAGCACAAGGGCCTGCTGAGCAAGCGCGAGGGAGACCTGAATCGCAGGGAGGAGAGCCTCAAAGCCCACACTACTGAGCTGAGTGACAGCAAGACCAAGCTGGATGAACTTGAGCTGAACAGCATCAGAGGTGAGCAAGCATCATGGCTCAAGCAGCTGTGTCCTGACTTTGCCTGATGCACTGTGTGCAGGACCTTTGACTGCTGGACTGACTCGGCACAGCTGCAGCTGACTTCGCATTCAGTTCATCATATATGAAGCAGGTCAACAGTAGGTTGTTTATACAAGGGCGTTGAATGTCTCAACATGACATATGTCACAGGCATAGTGCATGTCACAGAGATAGTGCATGTCACAGGCATAGCGCAAGTTAGCTTCCGCTCAGCTGCCACAACTCCACTGATGGTGCTGCAGGTCATGAGGAGAAGGACAAGGACTTGACTGCACGTCAGGCAGCTCTGCAAGATGGTGAGCAGCAGCTGCACGCTGAGAAGGCAAGGCTGGTTGCTCTGGAGACAGCACTCAAGGTAAGCTCAGCAAATCAACATTTATCGTCCCCAGCTTCAGCCACTTTGTGCCTGCTGTGCGGCTTTAGGATTGCTGTCATGCTGCTGCGGGTGCCATCATGTACGAACGTGCTTTCAGCAGCAGCTTCCTGCTTCTTGGTTGTCATCAGCTTGCATGACCCAGCTATCACTGCATGTCTTTCTTGACAACTGCAGCCTTGGTGGCTGTGCACAGCAGCAACACATTTGTGAGCTTTTTGAGCGGCCTGTGCAGTCAGAGTATGAGGTGAAGAGCAAGGCGTGTGAGGCGGCTACCATGGTCAGCAAGCAAGAGGTGGCTGCTATGGTGAAGGAGAAGGGTGCCTTGCAGCAGCAGCTCAAGGTAAACTGTGTCATCGCTCACTTTGTTCACAGCTGCTTGTTGCAATGTTGCAGAGACTGCTTCCAGTAATGTTGCATGCAAGTGCTTGGCTGCAAACTGCCTGGACATTTGTATCAAGGAGCGACATGTATGCTTTGCTGATTGCATTCTTGAGTGAAAAGCATAAATCTTCTCATTCTGACTGGTGAGGACAGTGTACACATCATAAGAAAGGAATGCATGCATGATGACAATCGCATGCCTGATATTACTCTGTAGCACTGCTTGATGGAGATCAGGCATGATGTGGATGGCCGGTACTGATGCACTCTGCATTTGGTGCAGGAGGAGAGGCAGGCACTTACCAAGGCATCCCAGCAGCAGCTGGACAAGCATGCAGCTGAGGTGCAGGATGGGCAGCAGCGCTCAGCAGGCGCCACCCCCATTGCCTCCAGACCCATTGCCTTCAGCCCCACTGCCCCCATCCCCAGTGCCTCCATCACACCAGTGGAGGACACGGTCCAGGTGCTTTCACTTACCTCCCCCCTACCTTCAGCCTTCTATGCCTCACCCCAACTCTGCCTGCCTCGACCCTTGTCTCCAATTGAACATACACTTGCAAAGCCTCATTTCAAGTTTCCAGCTGCCATTCACTGGATGTCTGTGGGCTTGTTGCTGTCCTCAATGCGCCTTGGTGTCAGCCTGCATACATGCAGGTTATCACTTTGTTACATGTGTGATCATCTTGCAGGCCGCTGACAGGGGTCTGACCCCCCCACCCCCACCAGGTCTGGCCAGGCCATCTGGCACTGCCTCACCCAGCAGCAACACCACTGCTGGCAGCAAGGGCAACGCTTCTTTGAGCAGTGGCATGCCCACACCCAACTCCCCTGCTCTTGGCAGCCCCCACAGCCAGCCAGGCCAACAATTCGAGCACACCAGAGGTTTTGCCCTTGCCCTTGCAGCAGCTGATAGAGGAGGCCTTGGCTCTGGCTTGAGGCCTGACATGCTGAAGCGCCTAGGAAGCGGGGATGGCAAGCCCTTTGGGGAGCACGCCTCAGGGTCTGGCAGAGGTCAGGGAGGCGACAGGCAGGCTGACACCAGCAGGACAGGCCTGAGCAATGGCCCGCAGACACCCCCCATCATTACTGACAGCACCCCCCAAGGTCAGCCAGGCTCAGAGCTTGGGGACAGCAATGTTGGTGATGGCCACTCTTCAGGGGTTGCCCCTACACCTGCCAGCAGCAGCACAAGGCGCAGGGGCCCTCCTGCTCACCTGGTGGCACGCCTTGACAGGAACCCTTTTGAGGATGACCACGCACAGGCTGACACACACCAGATCAGAGGTACAGCAGTCAGCCAGGGGAGCAGTGGCTCAGGGGGTAGCGGCAGGGGCAGGGGCAGGGGTCGCCATGCCACAGCAGGTGCCAACCACTCGCATGGAAGGCAGCAGCAGCAAGGGGGCCCCCGGGGGTCCCACTGAAACCCCCACCTACCCCTCCTCCCCCCCTCCCCTCCCCCCCTCTTCTTTCCCCTGCACAACCCAAACTCAGTCTACACTTTGCCTAGCGTACCCCTCAGGCATCAAGGGCAGCGTCAGAGCAAAGCCAGGAGGAGTGAGGGTGTGTAAGCAGCAGCAGCAGCAGCAGCCAGACTGCAGTTAGAGAGTTCCTGCCAGGTGTGGTTACACAGCAGAATATGCACCTGACATGGCAGCTAGCACCAGGGCAGCCTGGTGTAATATGCCGAAAGGTGTAGTGTTTTCTTTCCTTTCCATGGCAGCTAGCAGTTGTAGCAGGCAACTCAGCCTGAAGATAGGAACAACACAGCAGCAGCGCAGCAGCAAGCAGCGGCAGGCACTGTGTTCAGCACCAGTGGCACTTGCAAGGCGGGCATCTGTGTGTTGATCAGTTGCACACATTTCAGATTCTGCACCCAACAGCCAAAACACAGCATTGCGATGGCAGGTATGCCACCAGCTGCCGTGGCAGCTGAGCATGAAGATAGCAACAAGGTGGCAGCAGCGCAGTTCAAAGAACAGCAGCGCCCATTAAGAGAAGCAGGGAAAGCAAGATGATGACGGCTGGCCTGTGCACAAGTAGTGCCTCTCCCTTGCCTGCTGCTCACACTGCATTCACCACATTGTGTGTGCCTTGCTTGCTATGCCTTCTCTTTTGCTTACTTTGATGATTGGCCCTAACTTTGGTGCAAACCAAACAGCGGTGATATGAGTGTTTGTTGCTCACGCATGCAACAGCAGATGCCATTGCATTCATGAATCACTTGTGTTGCTGCTGTCTGCAGACAAAACCAGGAGGCTTGCAGGTGGTCAAGGCAGCCTCACATATAGGAAAGGATTGTTGTCCCAGTCAGCGTCAAGTAGCTGCCTCTCAGCTTGTCTTTGAGGTGGGGAAGATGAGTTGCGAAAGCTTGTGCTATATACATATCCACGAGCAGATCTCCTGCAGAAATTGAATGCTGTGATATCTGTGGCCTTCACAATACCAGTCATATGCAGACACATCTGTTGTACAGCAGTAGTCAAACTGACTCAGGCACCTACAAACTGTTGAGGCTTGCACAGTATTTAGATTCACAGTAGGTGCTTTGCAACGCTGACACAGCAGCATGTGATGCACCATTTGTCGAAATGTCTTGTTCAAAATTTATAGCAGAGCATTGTTAGTTTTGCTTTCAGACTCGAAGCACAGGAATGGGTCGCAAAATCTTGCCTGCAGCCAGCTGGCATCCCTTCCATGCCGTGGCTTTGAAAGGGCTGTCCAGCTGCGCGGAAGACAATGCTTTGGTCAAGTGTGTTAGGGCCTGACCTATCTGTTCTGTATACAGACAAGCACATGCAAGCTTTAGATATTAATATGCTGGTGAGTCACTAAAGTGCTAGCAAAGCGCTTGTGACACCAGCTGTAGTAGCGTTGCTTGCAAGATCAAGTTCAAGCAGCTGCTGATCAGACAAGGTAACAGGGTTGGGCTATAAATCTTGTATCCCCTCCCTGTGACAGTCTCATCTCTCCTCGAGGATCCTCAGTTGCTGCTGGGTGTCGAAGCTGAACGATGGCATGCTACGTCACACTTGGTTCAGTATCATCTTGCATGGCCAATGACACATTGTAAAGCACTGAATGAGCAAAGTTACATTCTGGTCTACCCCAGGAATGCCTTTAACACGCCATGATCTCATGGCCAGAGCATACCTACATAACCTTGCTGAATGCATACTACCCGCTACGATAGTGCGGCATCACGTCGGACGAACCCCCGGGGGCCCCTCTGGTGTCGGCACGGCATGCTTTAGTCACCTCATCTTCTCGCTTAGTCACCTCATCTTCTCTCATCTTCTCGCTTCTTCCCGCTCGATCAATATAAAGCTAGTCCCTGAGAATTGGCAGAACAAGCAAGGCTAGGCTGGCACCGTATCTCGCCCTGACTTGCATTGCGCAGGCTTGAAGGCTGCACTCGCCATCCACTCGGTGTTGAGTCGGTCGAGTTGATGATGGCCACCTCGACTGGCGATGAAACAGTTTCTCCTTCAATTACCCGCGTTTTGCTGCTCTTCGCTATCTTGATTCCGACTATCGCGTTGGACCACACTCATGTAAACAATCTCAGCTCAAAAGACATCTGCGCCACCACGAGCTACTTCAATTCGTTTGGTTATTTTGTACCCACAGGAACCTCGCAGTTCGTCCAGCGAGAGGTCCCAGCTCACAATAGTGGTAGGGATTGATCCTGCGTGAGCAGCAATGTCATGCTGCTCGTGAAATGACGAGCAACGTCTACTGTCTCTATCAGGTCCCCGGACTTGACTCATGCATGTTCTGTCAGGGTCATGATCAGATGCACACTGTCGACCCTGTATAGCTAATTGCAGATGTGGACGAATACAGTTCGGTGGATCAGGTGCGCGTCGAGATGTGGGTGCTTGCGGCTGGCCAATCCTGTGCGGATGCAACCGGTGTACATAACACCATCCGCATTGATTCTGACGACAGCGTCACCGCACAAGACAACGCTGACGGGCAGGGCGTCGATGTCTTCAATGCTGGGGGGAACAACAACCAGCTCCAAGGACTTGCCTTCACCATTTACAACGGTACGGGGTGCTATGCTGTCTTGACCGCACGTGTAGCACGCGCTCGTCTCGACAATAGCTGAATAGCTGCCAAATTAGGACGGCTCCGTCGTCAATCATGCGACAATGCACAAATGTCATGTCGTGTCATTTCATTTCATTTTGTAACTTACAGTCTGGGGTGTGAAACACTTGTGACTCATCAGACATCCTGGCTTGTTCTCAGAGCATAAAGCTATGTATATGGCCAGCCTCCCGCTGAAATGAAATACTGTGAGCCAGTCTGCAGCCATTGACAAGAATTAATAAATTAATAAATTTTGTCAAGAGAATATCTGATGGGATAGTGCTTGAGGCATCATGTTTGCATGCTCACACCTGCACTTGCAGGCGTCTGCAATATGTCCCAGTATCAGCTTGCCATACATTGGATTTCAGTGAGGGTTGCGCCTGTCTGCCAGCATACATGTGTTCGTGATCATGAGCTGTTCTGATGCGTGCAGCACCGACCTTTGCATCAGCTGCGCCCTCAGACACATTACCAGACACAGCCCGATTGGCCACATTGCAAGACGCAACAAATCCACATCTGAACCTTGGCTCAGTACTTGCTGCGGATGCGGTGGCAGTGTTGGTTGATGGCTGGGTCACAGGCTCCAATGGGAACTTTGCTTCAGGGTACGCGCTCGTGAACATGACAGTTCACCCTGGCAAGCCACGATTGTCCATGTTCATCCAGCTCACATGAGCAGTAAGAGTTGCTGCTGTGCGCTTTGATGCTCATCCTGCTGGCCTGAAATTTTTGTAGTCTATGTTGATTGCACATGGGGTCACTGTTCCTGTGTGCCAGGCCTGGAAACAACCTGCAATGCTATGCTGTGTTGTAAGTAGACGCGCTAACACTTGCGCATGTCGCACAATGTGTACCTGCAGTGTGACTCAGTTGCTGGGTGAGTAGGCTACTCACCCAGCAGCTACCATTGTCCAGCTACTAATTGAACCACTGTTGTACTGCAGCACGAATGATAGGACTGACCTCAACGCAAAGCTCGGGATTCTTGACATGGCTCAGCCAGGTTTGCCACCTCTGCATTGTGCTACATTGTCTTTGTGAAGATGGGCAGTTGCTTCAGCTTTTGCCTATGCCGGCCACATGAATGCTGAATTGAGATGCAGCTCTTGCCAAAAGTTGCATGCTGCACACATTGTTGACATACTGAATAGCGTCATGCATGCACATTACCAAGTGTCAGTCTGTGAGCATGTGCAACCGTGCTCACTGTGACGCCACAACATCCACCTTGCCACAAGCATGTAGTGTTACTAGGACCACCGCCTGTAAAGCTAGCTGTCTGCAAGTGGATTGCACATCTCGCACAGTATGGAACGGCAAATGCTGCATCCAAATGCTCACCACGCGCAGCCTGTCCCTGCTCACAGTTGATGGTGATGGTCTTGGGCCAGATCCTGATGTTGATGAAGTGCCCGCAAGCACTGATCCTAATGGAGGGCTTGCAGCCTACGTCAACACTGCCCTTCCTCCAGCAGCCTTGGCGGCTCGTGGTGCCACATTTGCTCCCTACCCTGGTACCAAGCAGGCAGGCTTGATCAAGGACATCATCAGCGAGTGGACACTGACTCAGCTTGACTCAGGCTTAGGGCAGGTATGACATCGTGCTGACAATGTCTTGTATTTGTGCGCAGTTGTGAATGGTAGAACACAGGTTTGCAATCATGCTGACTGCTGCTTGTCATGTGACACAAGTAGAGAGGCTCTGTTGTTGTTTGGGAGACTCAGGGCAGGGCTTGTCACTTGCAGAAAACCCTGATTGGGCCCACATCTGACAACCCATACCGGATCGACCTACAGACCAATGGTGCATTCCCACAGCAGTTCACGGATGAGAATGGGAACCCCACCTCGGTTTTGTGCTATCAATTAGCGGTGCAGATCGGCAGTCAAGTTTATGCAGCAGCAATTGTGCCGGCAGGGCAGTTTGTGTCGGCAGGAGGTGTAAGGAAGGCTTTATACAATAGCTTTTCCGAGGGCAAAATGGTATCTTTCATACCAGCCCCCAAACGGTATAATGGAGTCTACAAATGGGTGATTGCCATTGGCGCAGGCGCTGCAGCGGTATTTACCTTAATTGGGAATGGCTAGCCTGCTGCACACTGGAAGCAACATCTGACCAGTACACAAGTTTCTTATATCTCAGGCGCTGCCTGTTAGCAAAATGCATACCATTGCAGTTACTTGTGCGCTGTAGCAAGTCATGGCTTAGCTGAAAAACAGGACGAGACTGAGTTTAGTAGTTCTGTGATGAATTGTCAGATCAAAGTACTCTGGTGTAGTCCAGCAGTGGCAATCAAGCTTTCTGTCACAGAAGAGAAAATTTGTTGCGCTTACTGTCTGCCCTGGTGATGTACATGTCGACATGGGGTTGGTGCTGAGGGGCAGTCGCTTTAGTGGTAAAGTGAATGTGCAGCATTGATGAAACAATGCTGATCAAATCTCTGGTAGAAGTACATGCAAGCCTGTGCCAGCAATTAGTGCGGCACATCAAGACTCGTTTCAACAAATTGTGATGTATGTACGTATACACATTTATCTGTGTATGCACATGTGTACAGGCATATATACTACTGATCACGCAAAGGCAGGAGTGTACACTCATTGCTATGCAATGCTCTGCTACAGGTAGGTCTGCTTGCAACATGCCCTTATGAGCGTGCGTATAAACACTGTGCGCTGAGCCAAGCAGCCTAGCCTATGAGCTTGCATGCCTATGACCGCACCGTTATGCATTGACACAAAGATGAACAGCAGCAGTGCCAGTACATGACACAATCGAGGTCTTTGTTTGCTGAAGCATGTAGCTACACAGAAGACAACTATCCTATATCAAAAGCGCTTTGTGTCAGAACCAGACCGCATCTTGCTGTCAACAAGAATATGCGCTGCACAGGACCAATTCATACCCTTCAAATTGGTTACATGGTATGCTCAAGATCAGCCACAACCCAGCCACACATTTTCAATGTGTCACGCATCACGCATTAGCATACTAACTTTCAAGGACATTCTGTCATGACACCGAGATGTGTCAGGACAGACGAAAGCTGCCAGCAGCTCGAGCAGCTCTGCCTGTGCCTCTGTTGCCGCCCAAAAACAATGAGGCAGGAGGCCCCTGGCCTCCAAAGCCAGACCCTCCCAAGGCACCCCCAAACATTCCTGGGGTGCCACCCAAGAATGGCTGCGGCAACCGATCATAGTCTCCTCCTGCACGCAATCAGACTTGTCAGCCAACATCAAAGCACTGCTCTGCAGCCACTGAGGTGCAGACCTCCTTACAGTTAGGGAGCAACAGCTTAGCAGTAAATGCCAGTCAGGGTTTTGGGGAGCATGCACAGCGCTGCAGAGGTTGCACTTGTGCCAAGGCAAGTGTCTAGATAGAGTTGGTGTGGCACAGGCTGGCCTGACCTGTCAGGAGTGGTGACTTACCCGTGATGATGCCAGGGGGTCCAGGAGGGGCGAACGTGCCCCGCATGGGGAAGGGAGCCAGCCTAGGGTTTCGCCTGGGCTGCCGCCGCATCCTGTCCCTGAACATGTATGGAGAAATGTTAAGTCTGCCCTTCATGATATAGCAGTGCATGCAGCAGCCATCAACAAGACACCCGTCATACACAGTCACATCAGTCTGAGTGACAAGCTATTGAGTAACAACATTATGAGTGACAGGAGGTATGTGATATGCAGTCAGCCCGCCCTTGTGCAATGTCCATGTGAGTGTAGCCACAGCTTAGGTTCAAATATGATAATGGTCACAGACTGACTCTGAAAGTAGTCCGGAATGCGTTTTTGCTGTAATTTGCTGTAGCCAGCTATACATGTTTACCTCTCAACCCATTTTTGAGTGAAGATTCCTTGCCAGCCCAGTCTACCGGCCTGCATGCTCTCATAGCTGCTCACAAACCCAAACTCCTGCTGGAACAAGGGTTGCCAAAACAGATTGCTGCTAGCTGTATGCCGCAACTCTGTACAGCAGCACTCCACCGCACTCAGGTCCTTAGCCTGCATCAGCAAAGCCTATCACGGCAGTGTGGACCAAATTCGCCAGAAAACTCACGCAATGGATCATTAGGGATCTCCAAGCTGTGACAACACCATTGCCTTTTGCAGTCTGCACCGCACCAGCATGCAAAGCGTGCAAGCCTCACTCGTCTGCTAACAGTTGTCAATGACTATAGCAGCACCTGAAAGGAGACTCATCTGCTGACAGGTGTAGGTGAGGCTGAGCAGCACCTGAAGGGAGGCAAGGATCTTGGTCTTGAGCTCTGCTGGAAGGGCTAGCAAGCCAAGAGGAGGTGACAGGCCAGCGCTCTGCCGCAGGCCTGCAAGCACCTTCAGAGCCAGTCCATCTTTCAGTTCTGTCCAGAGCTGCTGCAGATTCTTGAATGAAGACACAGCTTCTCCGGAATTGCAGCCTACATAGCATCATCCACTCAACTGAGTACCAGTCAAAACTGCAGACTGGCAGTCTCTACTGTCTTCAGCGCCTACACATGTTGCGTGACATGGATGCTGCAGACGTTTTGACTCCACAGACTTGTCTCGTCACTCTTGACCTCATGCTCATACGCTTGCGTATAGTTAAAGCTGACAGTATGTACCTGTCTGTTGAAGATGTAGATGCTGCTGTAATGAAACATTGATAGTGGTAATTCTGCTGCCATCAAAACTTGCTGCAATGCAGGCCATTCCAGCTCCCAGGCTGATGTATTTGAGCTCACACGAGGACTCTGGCTGACATCTTTGCAGGCAGTATTGCAGCTGACATACAGAGCTGCACTTTGCGAGAGCCTCATCAGGCAGCGCATACACTTTATCCTGAAGCCCAAACAAAACTTTGGTACAGCAGCCTCAGAAGCTGCTGTGAGAAAACATGCTCAGCTGCATTGCCCAGGACAGGATTCATGCCTGTTTGTGCATTTTCTGATTGGTTCATTTCAGGACACAGCACTACTGGCAAACATGTATGTAAGCATTACCTGAGACGTGAGCTGCATGCCTGTCTCAAGCAGCACTGCATGCAGTGTTAACAGCAACAACTGATGCGAACTCTGTAAAGCTGTTGTGCAGCTGTCCAGAACTCGCTGCAGCAAGTCTGGCGCACTGGAGATGGTGATGTCGGGCGTCTGCTGAGCCTGCAAGAGGAATTTGACTGAGAGCAAATAAGGATGAAAGTCATATGTCTGTTTGTTCGGTTCCAAACAAACAATACGACGCTGACTGGATGTACCTGCTCAAGCTGATGCGTATCTGGTTTGTGGGCTTCTTGCATCTCCTGAATGCATGCGCTGACCTGCTGAGGTGTTTGCTGTTCTGCTGCCTGAGAGGACTGCTGAGAAGGTTGCAAAACTTTTGAAGCTGATGCTAGGTGGGAATGCCTGTCAGACTGGCTGCTTGTCTTCTCATCTGGCACACTAGGCAGGATCCAGAGAGTATCCCCACCACAGATGCCAGCTGTACGTAGCAGGTCTTGTGCTGCTGCGTCCACCCCAACCTGATAGACAGTATAAAAGCTGTCAAGCACAAGACAAGCAACTTACAGTTCACACATCAGTCTCCATACATTCAAGTCTAGCGCTGACCTTTTTGTTCAGAGATAGTTTGACTTCGTCTGGCCTAAAATTCGGGAACACACCAGCGACTTGTTTCTGCAGATCACCCAAGGTGCTGTTGTCTTCGACGCTGATACGCTCAAGCCTCCCATCAAACGTTTTGATCCTTAAATGCATCTTGCAGAGTCGTACAGCGACACGCAATTCTTGCAAGCAGGGATGTCGCTGCTCTGAAGGCCTTGCATGTGTAGCTGAGTCAACTTATGAGTCATAAGTATAATCGGAATATCCATCAATAAAACAGAAACTCCTGTGCCCACATGGTTGTGGGCTTGACACTGGCGACCAAGTTCGCTGCTGACTTGCTAAATCTACCGTTTGGCAACAATGCAGCTAGCATCAGCGTTTCTGGGGTCCAGGTTTGTGCTCAAGTCGGCTCCAGCCCCTCATGTAAACCCGCAGGCACCTCGTCAGGTGACTTGCATGGCTAAGAAGAAGGGAGTACGTTGCATCGTCACACTGGAGTGCACAGAGGCCCGTGGCGAAGGACAAACGCCTTCAAGATATACAACCCAGAAGGTTTGGCTTCGCTGAATAGCCTGCGTTGCTGCCGTGTATGTGGCACTCTGACTGACAGTCTTTGAGACCTGCAGAACCGCAAGAACACCACAGGCAGGATGGAGCTCAAGAAGTACAACAAGTACTTGAAGCGACATACAGTTCACAAAGAGATCAAATGACAGAAAAGAACCTCCCTACAGCCAGCATGGGGTTCCAGGCATTTGTATATTCTCAACAGCGTATCAAGCTATATCCTTGTCAGCTCACAACCAAATGACCTTGCAAGTAGGGGGCACATCAACACGGCTCATGCGCAAATCAGTCACCATTGTGCATGCTGATGCCTCAGGCTACACCTTAAAAGGTTTTATGGACATAGACACCTGCAACTGCACATAAGTCTTGGCAAGTTATAAATTGGGTGACAATTTTGATTCTGCTTCTGTGTTGTATTGGCACAGGTGTTCCCAACACATGATGTGAAAACTAGTCATTGGCAGCCCCTTTTGACATAAGTTGGCTTGTTCATTGGTTATGTCAAGGTGTGCAGGGCCAGCATTTGCAGTTGTGCGGCTCATAGCGCAGTGCAGTGCAGTGCAGCGCAGCGCAGCAGTATCCTGTAAGCCACAGACTACAGGAGCAATGAGTGAATGAGTGTTTGTTACCAGAGGCTGGATGTTGACATGCATATAGGCAAATATATAGGCTGGCTATTCACCTATGATGCGGGCCAAAGCGAGCACAAGAAATCGTTTTGATCAGCTGTGCTGCACAGCTGAGCTTTGTTGAGTATACTGCAAGCTTTCAAAACACGTCGACAAACGCTGCATTGCACACTCCTGCATCATGCTTGAGCTCCTGCACACATCATCCTGCACAATAACCCGCTTGTTTCCGTTTGTCTCAATTCTGTGTCTGTACCTTGGTATATGCAGAAACCAAGCACCATGGGTGTCAGTGACAGTGGACACCGTGTCACTAATGCTGGGCCAATGCTGTCACTTTTCATGCATATTTGAAATGTGTCAATGCATGCATGACAGTTGACAGCCGGCATGATGTCGTTGATCATTGGTCCGAAAAAGTGTTTGCGGCCGGAGCATGACCGCAAGCAACAACACCGTACGAAGTTTCACAGTGCTCGTTTTGCAGTAGGGAGTCTCTTGGTATTGCAACCCTCTGAAGCCACAAAAATTGCAAACCCGCGCACTGGGTCGTGAATTGGTCTCGTATCGGTGTGTGGATGCCGTTTAGATATCGCCAGGACCATTGCCACAGATAATATGTAGTACAGGGGGCTGGAAAACTGCTCTGCGAAGTCTTGGCATCAGATTCCACAAACTGTAACAACCAAGTCTTGACTTTTTACTTCGGCTTTTTCGCAAGAACACGTTATGCCGCACTTACAGCCGAATCATTTGTCACGGTTTCGACAATCAGCTCAAAGGTCAATCGAAGGACTCAGCACATGCTGCTGGTCCATTTTGCATCTGATTCCAGGTATTGTTGCTGTTTGTATCTGGTGTCTCTGGCAGGAAGCTTGAATCTCATACACTGATGGGCGCATTTGTTCAGGGCAGCACTTCAGGCAGCTGCATGCAAGCACAGCTCTGCAAGGAGATTCACCAGCTGTTTTAGCGCAGTGGGTGCAACAACAAGGTGGCAAAGTAGATGGCATAGCTGTGCAGCCAGCTGGAGATGGCACTGGCTATGGCCTTTGGTCTGCTCAGGTACCTCCTGCTCACCTTGGAATGCTGTGCGTGTTTGACATTGCTGTGAGAGACAGCTGTCACTGCATGAGGTATATAACACAGCGATTATGACTTGCACAGGATCTGAAGCAAGGACAGAGCCTTGTGCACCTCCCAAAGCAGTGCCAGCTCACGTATGATGACAACACAAAGCCTGAGTTGCTGGCGCTGGTAGAACAGGTGCCGCAGGCTCTTTGGGGAGCGCGCTTGGCTTTGCAGGTCAGTACACACCGACAAAACATCTCATCATCTTGCATGATGCTTGGCAAACGAGCTCTTGCTGGACCCAAGTGGCACTTGAAGCTGGGCACAAGTCCATGCAGGGTTGTTCAGAAGCAGAATATTACTCCACTTTGGCAAGGATGATCTGACCAGGTTCAGCATGGTCTGTCATGATGCATGATCACAAGTATGAGTCATGCTGCGCTGTTGATTGCGCATGGCTCCTGCATCTTGTCTTCTTGCTTCCTATACTGACACGTTGTCTTTGTTGCATGCTTGAGACTAAAACCCATGCAGGTGCTTTCACATCGAGTGCAAGGCTCACAGTTTGCCTTTGATCCTTACATCCGCAACCTGCCTGTTGGTGTGGCCGGGTTACCCATGTTCTTTGGCAGAGACCCCCTCCGGGCCTTGGAGTATGCCCCAGTGACTAGGCAGGTGCAAATGCGGTGCCAATGGCTGTTGCACTTTGCAAGGGAGGCTTTACAACCCCTGCCTGGCACGGCTGCAGACCCTTTCTCTGGGACCCTAATAGATGCCAATGCACTGGGTATGCCATGATCTAAACCTGGAAATGATTTGGCATTGTGTTTGCATGCACAGTGCGTATTGAGCTGGCTCTGTAGCACACAGGCACAGCTTTGTGCATGTGTCACCAGCCTGCTGTTGCAAATGTTGTAAGTGTCTCTAGGGGGCGCTGTGTCAAACGTGCTGCATGCAGCCATCAAATGACAGTAATCCTTGTTGTGGTGGTGGATCATGCACAGGCATGGCAGCATAGTGCATGATGATGGCTTGTGCATTTGAAACCACCGCATCCACATAAAAATGTTTTGTACCATTGTGAAGCATGCCACAGCGCCAATGATGTAATGTGTCAAGACCATACAGGCCTTGCAGCGAGGGAGTGCAAGCATACAAAACAATGGGCACATAAATCACAAAAGACGTGCGGTGACTCAGTCCTTCCTGACTTCATGTTGTGTATGCTTAGGCTGGGCATTGGCAGTTGTCACCTCCAGAGCATTCAGAGTAGCAGGGCCCAGCCAGCCGGCAGCAATGCTGCCCCTCATTGACATGTGCAACCACAGCTTTGCCCCCAACTGCAAGCTGCAGCCCCTAGGCGATGGGAGCCTGCAGCTGGTTGCCCTTCAGGACATTGCCCATCGGCAGCCCCTGCTGCTCAGCTACGGCGGCCTGAGCAACGACTTCCTGCTGATGGACTATGGCTTTGTGGTGGCCAACAACCCATTTGACAGAGTGCAGCTGAGCTTCAACCTGGACATGTTGGAGGTGGGCTGCTTGCTGTGGCAAGGTCCCTCTGTAGTCTGGTGGCATTGAACAGTCAGAGTCAGGAGCTGTTGCTAATCCCAAAACGTCTATTTCAATTCAGAAACATCATCCTTGCACTGGAAATCTAAACTCAGAAACGTCAGGGGACAGTAAACACGCGTTTCTACATTGTGGAGATGGTTTAGGTAGCTGGAAAGGGAACAATGCTCTTGCATATCCAGCATTGGCTCTGCAAGCTCACCAAAGTTTTGCAGAACACAAGCACTCTAGTTCTGCAGCTATTCTCTATTTCATTGTACATTAGTAGCCAACAAAAAGAAATAGGTTCAGTCCCTGGCATGGATCAGTTTCTCCCCAAAACAGAGATATGCATCTGATTTGCCAGCAACTGCACTGTGATTATGTGCCAGCTGAGGAACACCCAAACACCTCCTTGCAAATCTTTGTGCATCAGCAGTGTCCAGATCAACAGGCAGTGCTTTATGCTTGGTGCCTCCTGTTGCTTTGCACAGCGTTTGACAAAGGCGAATCTCTTGGCCTTTTGCAAACTATGTCTTGGCCTTTTGCACAGGCTGCCAAGGAGGTCGCGCATCTGCAAAGCTCTCAGCTGTGGTCTACAAAGAACCAAGGCACCTCTTCTGCCAGCACGGATCTACCCATCTGGCAGGAGCAGGCCCTGACCCACCTCAACCTGTGGGGCCCAAATGCCAACCTGGAAGTCACACTGGGCGGGGTGCCCCCTGTGGATCCACGCCTCCTGGCTGCAATCAGAATTTTGTACTGCAAGGACCCCTCTGAGCTTCAGGGTAGAGCCTTAGCCCACCTGGGGGCTTGGGGAGCCTTCTTGAACCCTGCCAATGAGGTCAACCCCTTCACTTTCATTATCTGGGCAGTGTATTCATTCAGGCACGACACCGGAGGCCAAGGCCTGCAGACAACGATGAGTACATATGAGTGAACAAAGCTCCATTCAGCCAGTCCTGTTGCAATGTACTGCTTGACAGTAGAAGGGCCTCATCGTGCACTTGCATTGCATCACAGGCCTCCTGTTGCATCTAGGCCTATTGCGTGTTTGCTACACAGCCACATAGCTCCCAGGTTAGTGCAATGTACTTCAGAGCTCCGTGAACTAATGGTGCGCTACACTTTGCAGGTGCGAGCCTTGAGGACCATTGCAGCTATATGTACCATGCTGCTGTCTCAGTGGTCCTCAGTCCCTCAGGAGGACCAGCAAGCTCTCAGTCTGGGCATGGATTCAGCTGGGCTACCCTTATCCAGCGACATGAAGCTTGCAATGCAGTTCCGCCTCGAAAAGAAACGTCTGCTGCTGCATGCTGTCAATGAGATTAGCAAGCAAATACAGGTGAGCAATCTCCGCTGTCAGCTTTGGTGCTTGGATATCTTCAGGCCTTGCTGCTGCAATGCAATGAAATCACATGTCGACTTTGCATATCAGTGTGGCATCAAATGTCAGTGTGGAGTTTGCATGCTATGTTGTGACTACCGCCCTTGCATGCCCTGGCAGCACTGAGGCATGACCTGTGTGGTTGTAGGCTCTGCCAGGCAACAAAGGATGAAGAGTCAGTCTTGCAAGTTATGCCTCGTGCACAAGCAAGGACACTCTGATTGCATGACACCCTCAGTGTCACACAATGACACCCTTACTTCAGCTTGCAGTAATGCAGTGCAACTGCAATGTCAGCTGTTCGCAGTCTTCGAAGCTATCGCTTGTTCCCTGTCAGCCTTTCAACCTTCAAAACAGCTGTCATGATGCATGTTAATGTAGGTACACCAATACCTTTGAAGACTTCTGGTCATCTAGATCTGTTTGACATGCAATCGGACATGCCAGTGAAAGCCAGTCAGACCTGAGGAATGTCGTGTCATAGACGAGTCAGGGCAACAATGCCCACGCAAGAGCAAAGTGCGAAGCAGGCCATTGAACCTGCAGCTCAAGAGGTTTACTCAGAGTACTTGAAATTTACATTTTGTGTCTTCAAGACTCGTCAGAGGAGTCAACAGACAATAACTCGATGAAATATGAAGATGCTAATTTTGAATGAAACAAGTCACTCACTGCTGTTTCAGGCCCCCAACGGTCCAAGTTTTGTAGTCAAAGAAGTACACGTGTGCCAAAGAAATCCTAGCACGCCGTACGGTGTATCTAACAAGTTGCCAAAAAGGTTTGTGTTTGCCTCAGCATGCATATGCTTCATCTCTTTGACAGAACAAATAAGAACACACTGGTGAGCCAGAGTCGTATGATAATAAAGTTTAGATGCTCACTGATTGCAAAAAGCAGAAAGCACTGTTCAAGTAACGCAAGACGAGAAAGGTTGTAAATGCAATCCAAAATGACAAGTCCTATGCTGCAGCAAGTATTACTGATTTTGTGAAGCACGTGTCAATTACAAACGAAACATGCAGCTCTTCAACAGCGAAACATTTGCGCAGCGATCCCGCACCCAAGCTACCGCCTGTGAGTCCCAGCATCCCACAATTTGTTGTAATTTGTGTGCGAGTTTGCTGCACGATTTTCGAGACATCTCGCTGTGCTGCACACAGCCACCCACCGACACTTGACACCGCAGAAGGCTCTTGCCGCTTCAAGACCGTGCCGTGAGCAGTCGGAGCACACGCGTTTTTCACACTGTTCTCGTAGTTTGCACTTCAGTGCGCCATGCCAGGCGACCTGGGACAAGTCAGCTCACACCAAAGTGGACCGACTGCTCAGGTCCGGGATCAGTCAGCAGCCGCACACATGCAGATCGGACCCATCTTCCCCGTATGAATGATAGAATTACATGTGCATGCAGGATCTTCACCTGGACAATGACCTCAGGGAACCATACCAGTATGTTTTGCATACTTTACTGTGAACTGCTTGCTACCTGACTTTGGTAGTTGCTTGGAGAGCTAAACTCTGACTATGGCCTGTTGCAGTGTTCCTGTGAAGTATTTGGAAGGTACAAGGGATGACTTGCCTGAAGACTCGCACCTGGCGCAGAACCAGATCAAAGTGCTGCCACCCCACCATTGTCTTTATCAACCCAAAGTCAGGTGGCCAGATGGGAAAAAGCTTATTGAAGCTGTTTGGACAGGTGGTTGGTGTCCCACAGGTCAGAGCTGCCAAGTGCGGTGTTCCTGCCCATGCTGCAATAAAGTCTTGCTTGCTTGATCTTAGTACTGCAGTGCAGTAACTGCAACAAGTGTGTCGCAAGCAGGCAACAGTGCAGCATCATGCAGCATAACACATGCTATATGCTGCAAATACGTGCTATGGTGCTGTTAGGTGTATCAGTTGCCAAAGCAGAAGCCAGACAAGGTGCTGAAGAAGATTTGGGAGAACCTGAATACAGCCATCAAGCAAGGAGATGAGAAAGCACATCACATCCAGAACAACATGAGGGTTGTTGCAGCTGGTGGTGATGGCACCTTCAGCTGGCTACTGCAAGCCATAGGGTAAATCTACAATGCGCTTGTAGGCCCATACTGCCTGTATTGTGAACAATCCTGATATAATGTGCAATCAGAGAGGCTGATATACAAGTGTGTTTTGCTTACATACTAGCTCATGCATTGAATGCACAAGCTTGCATAAGCCAATGCAAGACCACAGGAACTATCACCACCCTTGTTGCAATCGTTTGTTGACATAACGCTGTATAAACCACCACACTAGTGAATGGCACAGACCATAGCACTAGACAGCTCAGGGGCAAATCAAGGCAGGCCACAGCATGGAGCAATGACTGACCAGCAGCAGTATGCAGGGAGATTGGTATTTTGCCGAAGCCTCCTGCTGCTGTCATTCCACTAGGCACGGGCAATGGCATGTCAGTCAATCTGGGATGGGGGCACAAGGCCAGCAAGCTGTGGGTCAAGGACCAGAAGTCAATGTCTGACGTAAACCACCCTTCCTTAATGTCCATGACTCACGAGCTTAGTGTGTTAAGAATCTGCAGCTGCAAAGCTTGCCAGGACAATCTAGTAACACGTATTGCCCATGCAGCTTTGTCATGCGGTACATCTTTGCAAGGCGCCTAGGGCACAGGACAGCAGGATTTGTAGTAGTTGTTCATGCCCATCAGTAAAGAAGCATGTTGTTGTCAGTCGGTGTTTGTGCCTCTGTGTCATGAAAGCCCGCCAATCACATATGAGCGCATGCTGTGTTTGTGCTTTGTTCACACCATATATGAAAGCAGTCTGCTGGTTTGGTACCTTGATTGTGCAGCAGCTGAGCAATGTGACGAGCAACAGGTTGAGATGTTCGTCTTGCCACATGCAGATGATTCACGGCGTAGCAAATGCTGCCATCCGTGACATGGACCTCTGGTCCATCAGCATGCATTCTGGCCTGCCAGACAAGCACCAGCACAACTCCCTTCAGAGCCCCCACCCCCCTCAAGAGAACGGGCATGACGAGGGCTTTAAAAGGCAGCACAATGTCCCTTTAAAGGAGCAGGCCCCCTTCATAGATGACGAGCTGCCATCAGCAGTGCATGCACAGGATGCTGGCAACATACAAGGCAGTAAACGGGCTGGAAAGTTCACCTACTATTTCACAGTTGGCTTAGATGCTGAAGCTGCCTATAGGTACTTGTCACATTGCTCCATGCTGCCGCATTTCATGATGAGCAGGAGGCCTGCTGTGTACAGTCAGCAGTTGCCTCTGACAGCGAACCATGTTCTGGTGTTTGGTACATGACCATGCAAGCTGTATACAATGCACTGTGCTCGCACTCCTGTGTACTTGCCAAGTGACTTGCGACTTGTGCCAGCCCACGTTAGGAAGGTATCAACCATTGCTTTTATGTGCAATGCAGCAGGCATTTTCACACCTGCATTGTTGACCCGACACTAAACGTATTGGTGATATCTACCATAAAAACGACACTCACTCTAGTTTGGTTGTTGACAGCTGTGTTGTCATCCAGGTTCAATGAGGTGCGCAACAACAAGCCAAAGCTGGCGAAGTATCGATGGCAGAACATTTTGTGGTACTTCTATGAGGCTATGGCCACTGGATGGTTCCTGGGGGCCAAGCCCTTGAGAAAGAAGATAGCCAAGCTGCGAGTAAGTAAGCCAGTTGTGTTGCTTTGCTGAGATCAGTTTGTGATTGTGATGCTGTTTGAGTGTATCTGGTCTGTCCATGTGCAAATGTCCCTCCACCCCCCCCCTCCTCCATCAGCACCTGCCTCAACACTTTTCTGAGGCTGAGGGTGTCTATAATAAAAGGTCATGCTCAGTTTGTTGCAGCCTTGTAGTAAGCTGTGATGAGTTGTTTAGGTAGCAGCAATGCTGCTTTGCATAGCATCACAAGAAACACATTGTCTTCCAGTATGATTTAGGCTACAAGAGGGGCAGGCGGCACAGCATGACCGTCAGCCGGACTGCTTGCAGCAGTATATGGGACAGCATGATCTGTTTGCAGCAGCTTTTCGCTGAAGTGTCTGAACTGATGGGTAGCAGCAAAAATGGCCCTTTGGTGCTGTCTTGAGACAGGGATATTATGGGCTTGTGTAGGTGAGGCGAGGAGAGGATCAAGCATGGGAGGAGATCATCATGCCCAGCAGCGTGCGAGCCATTGTGATGATCAACCTGCAGACCTACATGGGAGGCCGCGACTTGTGGGGTTTGCATGACCACCACATGCCGGAGGAACAAGTCAAGAACCTCAAGAAGCCTACCTTTGATGATGGCTTGCTAGAGGTGTGTTGATGGCTTGCTAGAGATGCCCTGTCTTTTGCACTTGCGTGCATGTGCTGATCGATTGAAATATCAGTGCAGTCTCTTTTGCACTTGCATGCATGTGATGCTTGATTGAAGTATATAAGGGCGAGGTGAAAGGCTGGGTGTGGCGCAGATAGTGGGGTTGAAGGGGGGGTTCCATACGGGGGCGGTGTTGACAGGGGTGAGTGATCACATCCATGGGGAGCGCATTGCTCAGGCCAGCGAGGTCGAGGTCTATTTTGAAATGCAAAGTGAGTTGCACCAGAAAGAAATGATCGGGCAACAAGCGTCAAGTATCATCACACCCATGACAGCCACTTCTTCAAGTGCACTGACACCTGTATGTGTACTACAAGGTCGTGTTTTTTCAATTCTAGAAGCTGGTCATCTTGTGCTTGGATGCTGTGAACACTGGCGTGATCTGGCAGCTTCTGGTGTTGTCTGCAAGGCATGAGGCTCGATTGCATGCTGGCACATGTTTCTGCAAGACATCTGCTGGCCTGTGCAGATGGGAGGAAGGGGTTGACGCACATGCGTTTGGATGGGGAACCCTGGGCCCAACCCATACCTGCCAAGGGTGCACCAGAGGGCCCTCTCAAGGTGATGCCTGTTTTGCTTTTGACCTGATCAGGTGTAGGCAGTCTTCAGCTCTACAGTGTTATTCCAACTTGTTGCTACAGAGCCCTGTTAGACCAAATGGACTCACCTGCCACGCGACGTACACTATGGACTTGGGGTTGTGAGTTGTCATAAGCTGCTTCTATGCAAAGTTGGTCAGGAGTGAAGCCTTTTGTTACAGTCAGACTGGCCAATGACACTGTCCTACATCCAGACCTGGTCAGACCATCTGTCTTGATGGCAGCATTGTTGAGCCAGGCAAGCCATGTACGCAGGTACATGTGAAGCTGTCTGGCTCTTCCAGAGTGCTCATCAACACCCATAACCTGCCTGGCATCAATGCCAAGGCTCTGCAGCTATCAAAACGGGAGGAGCAAAACAGGTGATGCCATGCATGTGTCTGATGCTACTGCCACACTGTTGCCTTATGCAAAGCAAACTGCCAAAGCTGCGCCTCTGAGCCAGCTGTTGCTGCTGGGCCTGACTGCTGTCTTGCTCAATGGGCTCACCATGTACCAGCTCTCATGCACATGCAATGTGCTCTCCCGTTGCGTCCTTGCCATGTGCATGCAATGTGTATGTGACTACTCCATGTGCTACTGCCTGTCTGGCGGGCTGCTCCTTTTGGTGCTTGCACACCGTATGTGTGCAGTATGCTTCTGTGGACTTTTGTAAGCTTCCTGTCATTTTTGTGCTGCATGCAATTGTCAAATGCATATTCAGAGCTGTGCGGCAGGCTACATCTGACTGTGTGATGCCTGCCTGCAGCACCCCAGAGCAAGATCAGAACAGGGATGACACGCCCACAACTCACTAGCAGCAGCTGCAGGGTATGCGTACATGATGTCTGGCCCGCCTGCTGCTTGCAGACCAGGCAAAGACAGACCACGTTTACCATTGTGCTGTCAACAAGTGCAACAGCAGTGCTGTATGTTCACATGAGGAGTGCTCTTTCAGACCCTCCACAGCTTGAAAAGGAGCAACGAAGTAGCGTTGCAGTGTTTGGTGCTATTTTGTCTCTGATGACTAGCTGAAAATTCGCGAAGATGCAAGCAGCAGAGTTGGCAGCCACTTAGCCACTCCACACAGATCATTGTTTCAGAGAAGCGTGTGCAGTGACGTTCAGTTGACTTGGGCTGAGCACATGCCTTGTACAGATTCGACTGGATTCCCCAAATACTGAGGTCCAGCTTTTGGACCGCTTGTGCCTGAAGTTGATAGCTGTGTGACCAATGCACATCGGAGAAATATGACTATGCTACTGCTGCTTCGTCAATGCAGCTGTTCTTGTAGTCACAATTTCTTGCATGCCCCAAAAAGCTCATGGAAGATGTTGTACACTTCTAAGGTGTGCTCGTTGCAGCCAAATAGGTCAAAAGCTGGCACTCCTGCTTGACATGCTGTCAAACCAGCAAGGCATAGCAATGCAGATGTCTAGTGCTGATTGCCACCAATTGCCCATTGCCAGGATGATAAACTCATTAGGTTGAAAAGCAAAACAAACTTTTGGCATTTGAAAAAGCTGCATCAGCAATTGTCTCAGCTTCCTGCCCGCGTATGTCAGCCAGCAGTTCCAACATGACCCTGCAGCATGACACAGCAAAGACACTGCCAGGTACAAATGACCAGACTTCTTCAAGTGCAACCAAAAGCAGGCCAAGCAGCAACACATCAACCAACTCAGCAGATATGAACTTTTTGCATCCCAGTCAAGCCTGTCCTACCTGCCAAGTTGTTAGATAGCACTGCTCATACACTCAGTTATTGGACTACTCTGCTATGGCCTGGCATGTGCAGCTTTTGACATACAGTGATGGCTGCTTGCCTGATGTTTGCTGGATGATTCAGCTCCGGATCTTCTGTGCCATCCTGTGACTGAACATTCAGCAAGCGTTCCTGGTATGGGTCCCCCAGGCGTGGCCTACCATCAGGTGCATCTGTCTCCAGCAGCAGCCTCTCCAGAGGTATCTGCAAAGCTGTCATCAGCAGCATTCAGGACATGCACGTTATTTGAGGTCAAGCAAACCGACAGATATGTCAGCCTTGGTAGGCAAGCGACAAAAACATTCATGTGCATACTATATGGTATAGACAGTGTCTAACAAATCATGGTGACAAATGTGTTAGCATGGAAGTACTCAGAAGATGCAGCAGCATGGATGCAGCAAAGAAAGCAAGTCCAGCATTGCCTTTTTGACCATTGGCTCGCACTTCTTCTTGGACATGCGAGTCAGGTGGCCAGAGAGTGAGAAGAAGACTCCTTGGATCTTGGCCAGGGCATCCACCATTTCAGCAGGGCCAATCCAGGAATGCAGAATCAGTCCCTGCGGAAACGGCCCATGCTGCTGGATGATTTCCTGCAGCTTGCCAAATGCACTGACGCAATGCACCTGCATTACAGATTCATGGAATGAGCATTGCTTGCAAAGCATATTCAGTAAGGGAGTAAGGGATGTTGCACAGACACATCCACCAGACACTGTGCATGGGGGCATGTTGGGACTTGTCATCATTGCAGACATCAGTGGGGCCCTTTTGGTGCCTGCTTCAAGCAGTGGGTGTGACATCGCAGGGTGATGCAGCATGAGGAGGTTCTGCTGATCCAAGATCGAAAGCAACAAGATGCAGCTGCATTGTCTCACATGATGCTATGTACATGAACATAACGGCAAGCCAGCAATGCAGGGACAAATGCGTAAATGCTGTAGCACGCCGTAACTGATATTGGTCTCTGCAGCTCCTTGCCAAGCTCAAGCTGAGCCTTGAACACCTCTTCTTGTTCATGAACAGGAGTTTGAACCTTTTTGCTAGTGTCCAGGCCACACTGCAAACATTGATCCTCAGGACATCTGTCACAGCCGTGCGCAGCTTGCTTGTTGCCAGTAGTTAGGTGCTCTCATGGCAGAAAGTTTTATCATGGACAAATGCAACATCAGCCTGGCGTAGTGGCCAGGCATACCTCGCCTAGACCTGCTTGAGGCACTTCCTCTAGCTGTTTGCGCAACTTGTCGAGCCACTTATCTGATCTGCCCTGCAAAAACCTGTTGCCACCGTAGAAAGCTCAAGGTCAGCTGATTCGTGACTGCCTCAGAGACACAGACAGGGCCAGGAAGGGGTTGATCAGAACGCTGTAATACTTGTTTACACAGACCATACCACGGGTGTAAGCCAAAATTGGGCTTGATATTGTGGTGCCTTTCTGCAAGTTGTGCAACCTACAAGGCAAGACACATCATGTGTGCGGTGCTGCTATTCAGATGGGTGGCAACACTGGCAGTGCAGGCCTGTGACCTGAGGCCAGTCATCTTCACAGGTACCATTGCAGGCAAATTGTTGTACACCTTGCCCTTCAGTGGCATTGATAGTGTCTTCTAGGCAGTGTCTGATCCTAGGGTCCTGCATATGTAGATAGCATGAGCATACAAGGTTTATACTGCTCCTGGAGTTCAGCTGCATCAGGGAGCAAGGAACCGAGAGGTGACCTGCAAATGGCAGTGGGCATCAAAGAGCCTCATATTGCGATGTGGAGCTGCGTTCAGCCGCTTGAGGGTGCAGACACTTGGTGTTGCAAGGCTTCACAAGGGAGGCATGCAGTTGAGCATGCAGGTCAATTTGACGCTCGAGCCCCAAGTAAGTTGGTGTATCCAACAACACGATAGCTGATAGCATTAAATATGTTCTCAATTTCGTCTAGGAGGACTTGCCGCGCCAACAACAACGACAACAAGCGCAATCAAGCTTAAAGTCAAAGGATGCATTACTCAGCTTAGTCACTGCTGTCATACTTAGTCACGCGCAACATAAGGATAATCGTGGGGTCTATACGTTTTGGCCCTCAGCGCGCTGCAGAACCTGACGGCAGCCCAAGCGCGCCATGCATCTGTCAATGCAGGTGCTGCTGGCGCTGCTCGCAGTTGCTATCGGAGCCATCAGCTATACGGCCTCAAAGATAATCTACAGCTGTTTCCGCAATTCGAGACTGCTTCGTGACTATCCTGGACCGAAATACGGCTTCTTCCTGGGCGTAATCCCGCATTTTGCAGGCAGTACGCCTTTGACCAGGTATGCCAGGTCAACAGCGTTAAGCTAAAATGTGACACCACACTCTCAGGTATTTTGATCTGCAGGGTGATGCAAGCCTGGGTGGAAGAATATGGGCCTGTATTTCGCATGCGTTTGTTATTCGCGCATGTAAGCTATGCTGTTGCCTCACAGCACTTTGGCCTTTATACTGCTTGGGTTTACCATCCCGCTTGTACTGCAGGCTCTTTGTGTCTCAGACCCCACGCTGGCCACCGAGATCTTGCAGATGCCAAAGATTTTGGACAAGAACAGGCAGGCTCTGGTGACACTGGACCTGGTGAGAGCTCAAATTAACACCTGCAAAAGCTAAGGCTGTGACATTCATTGATATGTACTCCTGCAGATGACCAGCCGGCATGGTGAGCTTCCCAGCCTGGTGACCAATGCAACTGATGATGTTTATTGGAAGGCAATCAGGAAAGGCATTGCCCCAGCATTCAGTCCTGCCAACATCAGGTGTGCCACTTGCATTTGACCTGCCCCAATGCAACTGCAGCATATTACGCTACGTCTGGCATGTATCCCTGCAACGCACTTGCTGCAGATCCCATCCATGACTCATTCGATGTGCATGAACCGCCTTCACAGTATGGCGTTGCACGTTTAGCACACCAGATTTGCCTTGCAGGAAAGGGTTCCAGCATGTGCTGGCATCTTCCAACCAGGTGTTGGCTCGCATCCAAGAGGCAGGCCGTGATGCCACGCTTGACATGGACAATCTGCTGCTGCGGCAGTCTCTGGATGTCATTGGGCTGGTGGGTTTTGAGCAGGACATGGGGGGTACCAGGAGCCTAGACAACAGCAGTGAAGCCAGCAACTGCTTAGTCATCTCTGTAACAGCAATGCAAGAAATTGAGCGCAGATTTAGAGACCCATTCAGGGGCCGCAAGTTCTGGCGGAAGGTCAGTCGCCCATCCTTGATGCCCTGGAGGCTACAAATATGTACTTGACCCTGCATTGCACACTCTGACCACATTTACCTCAGCCAATGTACATATGTCTTGTCATTGTCAGGCATCTTTGGTGTATGATCCTCAAAGCCTCTCAATGGTGCCTTCAAACAGGGGCTCTTGCAAGTGATCTCTTGCAGCTGCTGCTTACCACCATCACCAAATTCACACTGCCCCTGCCATACGCATAACAAACAGCTGTCAAAGCTGTACCAAACATGCAGCCAGCCACTGACCAAAGTTGCAAACTCGGTGAAATCAAGCACCAATACCCATCAGCCATGCAACTCCATATGATTGGGCATCACCGGCAGCATGTACAGTCATGATCCCAACATATTGAGCTGCTGAGCGTTGAACATATTCTCAGCACCTGCAGTAGTTTAGCTTCAATATGCAGATTTGCAAGACAATTGACTGAGCCTTTGGCCTCTGCACAGGACGTGAAGCAAGGGCAGCAGGCCATGTGGCGCTACCAAGACATGATCCGGCAGCTGCTGAAGAAGGTGACCAGTGGGACCCCTCCAGCACCCCATACCCTTGCTGCCCACCTGCTCAGTGTCAAGGACCCCCTCACAGGTCATCTACTGTCCCATCCTCTTCATCTCCTCTCTGATCCAGCTCATGTGTCTATGAGCGCATGTGCAAATGCTTTGCACAATGCTCATCATTGTTGTCGCTTCCACAATGGCAGGACCCATAGTACATAGTCCTCACCACCCTTTGAAATTCATTTTTCCTGTTCAGCTTGTCAGGTTTTGGTCATCCACCTCTTAGGAATGAATTCAAGCTGCAAGCTACACATACTGACGTGCCTCACCAGCTAATAGAAGCTTCACCTCCTACACAATTTTGCTAGCTCCCTTTGTGCCATTGAACAACTTCCCCCGTTTACAATGCAGCACGAGTCAACCCATGTTCCCACAGCAACCCCAGTAACGATCTGCCTTGTGCTACCTCCTCTGCAGGTGGCCAGTTGTCAGAAGACCGCATGGCATCTGAGATTGGGATCTTCTTCCTGGCGGGTTTTGAGACAACAGGTCACAGTGGCGCATGGCTGTTGTACCTAGTGTCTCAGCATCCTGAAGCAGAGGCAAAGATCTGCCAAGAACTGGACCAGCACGGTCTGCTAGTCACTGCTGACAGGCCCAAGCCACGTCAAGTCACATATGATGATTTGGCCAAGCTCACATACCTTGACATGGCCATAAAGGTGTGTTTGCCGCCCAAGGCTGACCTGCAGGCTGCCTGATTGTGGCTGCATGTTGTGACACTGCCAGGCCTTTCAGCAGGGTGGTACATTGCTGGAAACCTAATTCATGCTCTGCATTGATACTTGCCTGCATGGCTTTTGCTCTGTTGGGAATTCATCACAGCTCAGCTTGAACTGTGGATGGCTTGTATCACAGAGTCGGCAGCATGAGCTCAAGTGTGCAGGCTGGTCTTTTGGTGCAGCAGCTTTTGCACACTCTGCCGCTGACACTGAGCTGACTTGACTGCATGCATCATCAACAGCAGCAGCAGCAGCAGCAGCAGCAGCAGCAGTCACTGAAAAGGTCCTTACGTGCAGGAAAGCATGCGGCTGTTTCCGGTGGTGGGTTCTGGGACAACACGCCGGAATCTGGAGAAGGACATGTGGCTTGGCGGGGGCAAGCTGTTTGTGCCGAAAGGAGTGCTGCTGTGGATTCCTATGCATGCTGTGCAGAACGTGTCTGCCAATTGGGATGAACCTGACAAGTTTAAGCCAGAGAGATGGAGCCAGGTCAGCCCCCCTCGACCCCCCTCAGATGTCTTGACTTTGGGGCCCTTTGATGATTCTCCTGTCCAGACGCTGTGACGTTTGCTTCTTTCCATGTTTGCCCATTCATGCCCTCTGAAGCTCTGCTTAAAAGATCCTTCCTAGTCTTGCGTTTGTGCCCTTTGGGCCTCATGTTGAATGCCCGTCTGTATCTCCTGATCTATGTCTTTCCCTTGTCTGCCTACCTATGAAGCTCTGCTGCCACATCGGCTGCTGCTGTGCTTGCTGTAAAGTCTTGCCCATGCAGCGCAGCTTCACAACAACCCATCAAGCCATCATTTGCATCCATTTGCCTGTCACTGTGATGACCTTGTTGACAGCTGGCATAGAATGCTGTAGCAGCATCACATCATCACTGCTTTCCGAAGTGTTCATGCTTGTGTGAGTGTCTGACATTTGTCAGTTTTGCACAGTGTCACTGCTGCACACTTTGCTAACACTTCATTTTGCAAAATTGTCCTACAGCATCTGCTCCCAACTGGGCATGCATGTATAGATAGTGTCATGTCTGTGCTGCAGCCTGGTGCCCAATACAGCCAGAAGCCCTCCCTGTATTCCCCCAGCAAGGCTCAAGCAGCCGACACAAAACAAGTGGACGACTTGGGCATGGATATGAGCAGGCAGGGCAAGAGGTGGTTCCCCTTCAGTGACGGCCCACGCAACTGTGTTGGACAAGCTCTGGCCAAGATGAACATGGCCGCCACCTTTGCACAGCTCTACTCCCACTTCTCCTTCCAGTTGGCAGATGAGGTGTGCCTCTGTTTACTTTTGTGATCTAGTCGTGATTGGCCTATTGTACATGGCATACCCCAATGGGTTGCTGGCATAAATTTTCATCCCTGCCGAGGCTGAGGTCCTACGCATGAGGGGGCATTGGCTCTTGTGGTGTGCCTCTGCATGTGTCTGCTCTCCTCAGAACTCCTCCTGCTGCCAAGGCTCGTTCATCTTGATTGAAATTTGTGCATTTTGGTCAGAGGGTGGCGATGCGTGAGTCTGTTGAGGTGAAATCAATGACGCGGACATTCACTCGCTGCATTTGCGCTTACAAGCTAATTTTGTGCCATGTCTGTTATTAGCAGGGTTATAAGTGCCAGAGGTCAGAGCATTGCATGCAAGACTAGCTCATTGTATCTACTCTGACCTGAGTCTCTGGCAGGATCAAGAGGCAACGTACCCTATCTGTAGTGTCAACTGAAAGCTTGGCCCAAGGTGTGCATGTGTGCAGATGGGTGGGACCGCTGGAGTCATGGCGTCAGAACATGTTTTGATGACAGTGTCCCCTTCTAGGGGCATGAAGATGCATGCTGTCCCCAGGCACTCTTGACCATGTTAAGCATTAACACCAAACAATGTGTGAGCAAAGGCTCGTCATAATGGCAGCACAGGGCTTCATGCCTTTGTAATCATGTGGTGCAGCAATGCGCTTGAGACTGCATACATAGCAGGCAAAGTAAGCGTTCTCTGGATGTTGGCCTTGAGCACTGTGCGTTGTTGCTATACGGAGCACTGCTTGCCTTACTGGGCTTTGCAACATAAGTACATCTGTGGTATAGCTTTCTCATTTTCACTGTTAGATACTGCCAATGACATAGCACCGTCTAGTACAACACACTGAGTGAGAGGACAACCGCAAGTATTGTTGTATGCAATGAGGCGACCTGTGCAAGCAGCTACACATGCCCACATGCTTCAGTGCTATTCCAACGGCCTTTCCCATCTGTGATACACATGCATGCTTCACATGCATGCTTTGCCGTACTTGAACTAGAGGTAAGCCTTGTCTTTTGAGCGTACCTTTACTTGACTGACTGGACTTGGACTGACTCGTGTGCTCACAAGAGCAAAATAAAGTTTGAATGCATACAAAACAGACTCCATAAACAGGCACTAGCACAACTACCCTGCAGAATGCTAATAACTGTAAAGGCTAGTATACAAAACTTGCTCAAATCCTGGCACAAGTTTTAGCAGCTTGCTGCTGCAGATTATGTTGCGGGCAACCCTGCCAGCTTACGTTGGCCGATTAGGGAAAAACTGGAATGGCACTTTCCCTTCATGACTTTTGGGATGCTTGTCAGCGGAGTCCCTGCTGTCGATTGGCTTCAGAATGAACAGTTTTGTCTCCAGAGGGAAGTCAAACTTGCCCTGCTCATAGTGTGTCTCAAGAAGAGCCTGCAGCTGCTTCTTAAAATGCTCTCTTGTATGGCCATCCATGTCTACTCGGATGTATGGCAACGCCTCTAGAAGCTCAACTGTCTCCTTGGCGTTGCGCATGGGAAGTGGGTTTGCGTGTACAGAGTAGTCCACCAGATTGAACAGCCCACCTGCAGAACAAGTTGCAGCATGAAAGCAAGGATTGTGTAATTCACCAACAAAATCAGCTGCTGCACAACTGACAGACCAGCATTCGGTTCTAAGCAAGAATGTGATTCAGGCTGGTGTCAGTGCAATTGCTACCAGGTTGGATTTGGAGGTATGCAAGTGGCCGTATGACTCACTCTTCATCAGCTTGGGTCCCCAGACTTCTTTGGTGCGCTGCTTCAGCTTCCTGTCATAATCTGGGTTATACTGCTCCACCAAGCTCTCCAACTGCTGTGCTACAGGGTGATTCAGGTTTCTGCACCCAACACAGGACACACATTTCATCTCCAATATGATGAGCACTGCAAACTCTGCACCCTAGTGCTAAGTTTGGTCACATAGAGGAGAATGCAAGCATGCAGCAGCAGGGCTGTGAGAGTGCTATGCATTCATGAGACAAGCTAGGCCGGTATCATGCCTACCTGTCATTCCAGGCTAGGCAGAGCCACCCTTCTGGCTTCAACAGTCTGTGGCACTCTTCTAGAGCAAGCTCGTAGTCAACAAGATGAATGCCGTGCATGACTGTGACTAAGTCTGCCACCCCTCCATGCTGTGCCACCTTCTTGTGCACCGTGGTTGCACTGATTGTGTTGATTGTCACACCACACTCCAGTGCTTGTGTGTGTGCCTTGGCAAGCAGAGCTGCATTGCTTTCAACTGCTGTGACTCGAAACTTCCTGCATGATCAAGCGCAGGGTGAGGCAACTTTATGCTTGTTTTGGTTTTGCACAGACAAGAGAGTGATGACACAGAACTTGCCTCTTTGCTAGCTCGATAGCACCCCTGCCAGTGCCTATGGCTATGTCATACGCAACTGGTTGAGATCCTCGTGGGAACAGCTTATCTATTTGACTCCACACTGACTCTGGAAAGTATGATCTGCAACAGACAGCCCAGCAATTATGGCACACTGGGGTTTGCAGCTGCTCACACATCATCTGAAAGCAATCTAGTGCTGGCACATCTGCTACATGCTTGTCAAATTGCTCACAGGTAGCAGAGGCACCCAAGTGCTGTATGCTGGCTCTAATTTTGAGCATGACACTGATGTTACGACATTGGTTGTCCCTCGAGTCAGCCAAAATCATCTGCCGATAACCTACCTGTACCGCGCCAAAGGGTGCGCACCATGCCCAGACAGCTTGGCACCTTTCGGGACAAAAGTGTCTCCGGTGGTGCTGGAAGAAGCTACTGGCTGAAACGGATGAGCAGGAGTGCCGGTGGCAGGCTCGCATACATAATCATGTAATGCGGCTCTCGGTTGTGTCGCTGCAGCGGCTTGCAAAATCGCTGGCCACGCTGCATGACCCCGGCCAGGCAGATCATACAAACTCAGAGCTTTGCCTAGATTCCGAAGGCACGGCATAGCTACTGCTCTGCTCAAATCAAAAGCTCCACATGTTGGTCGTGGAACGATGCTGTAAGCAACGCTTGTTTGACCTATTGAAGTTGGTTTCAAGATGCTCGTGAGATCGTGCGTGCCGTGCGTGAACGGAACCCGTACGGTAAACGCAGAAAGCATGGCTTCTTTGCACAACTGTGTCAAAAACGGAACCCACCGGCTCGCAGCGCGACATTCCATGCTTCCATCGCGAAAGGGTTTGGCGCTTTGAAACCATTCTGTCGGGGCAAGCAGTATGCTCAGTCTTAAGATCGTGTCCGACCCTCACGCGAAGCGCAAGCGTGTGCTGCTCCGGCAGAACCATCTTACATTGGATCATGAAGTCTCGCAAACAGATCCATCCCAACTTATGAGAGCTGCTCGGATTGTCTTGCTATCTGAGGTCGGTTGAAGCAAGGTGCATCACGTGAATTGCAGCTGGCGCACGACGATTGTCTTGGCGGACATCTGCGTACTTTGCAGCACAGGACGAGCTTTATTTTTTGCAAGCCAATGATGATTTCTCGAGGCCAGTGAACCCCAGAAACGAGGCCGTTGCTCTGTCCCTTGTGTTTGATCAACTGAACAAATACCCAGGTCAGCCCATGTGTAGATGAACGAGCACCAGGGGTCGTTCGACTCCCCCTCAGAACGTGATGCATTGTACAGGTCAGCATGCTAAGTTTGAGCATTGGATCAAGCAGCAATGTGCAGACTACGCTGCTGGGTCAGATGCAGCTGACACTGTAGCGGCTGACGATGCCATTCTGCCCAGCAAATTATTCAGGTGGGTTTCCCTCCTGCAGGTCTTCAGCACAATTGATCCAGCTGTGCAGCTTGGGCAAGGGACACCAGCAAAACATCTGTACAACCCCGTATATTTGTGTGGAGCGCCTTTTCTGCTTTCATGAGCATACACTTCATTTGATCCATCCCTCTAGCTCCCTTGTATGTTTGTTGCTGCAGATGGGTTCAGCAGTCTGATGTGCAAACTCACCTGCAACCCGGGATTTTCAGCAGCAGTGTCAGGGGCTTGGCAGCATGTAAGGATCTGGATCCAGGCAGCATGGCCATCAGAGTTCCAGAAACCCTTCTCATAACTGAAGATACTGCAAAGGAATCAGACCTGGTGTGATTGCATTTCAAAAGCCTGCCATCACCTGTAGATTTGTTACCCCTCACACATGGCACATGTACCTAGCTGACATGAACCTCTGCATGCATCATCAAAAGTGCAGCTTTCCAACGCCAGACTTTGCGCTTCCTGTTCATGTGTGCATGCAGTCAGATTTCTGCACAAGAGCCACTGGCTAGCACCGTCCCGTTTGTTCACCCAAAAGCTGCGTTACTTGCAGGGCCCTGCTCTGATGCAGTTCAAACAGCTAGGCGGTGATTCCATTGCTGTCATCTGGACAATGGTTGAGCGCCATGACCCTGACTCACAGTGGGCTGCTTTCTGGCAGAGTCTGCCTGAGACACTGCACTCAGGACTCAGCATGTCAGACACCCTTCTGCAGGCACTGCAGGGTACGTCAGCTTACACTGAGTGCCACAGTGCACGCCAGGTGAGAAAGCATCATCATAGCCAACAACACGGGCCTGATGTGACATCTGTCTCAGGTCAGGGTCAACAATATTGCTGTTTCCTGCCTCACACCCATGACTATTAATCAAATCTACTGCAGAGTGTAGTCCCCTGTGTGTACAGGCTCTGCCCTCTTTGCTCTCACTTGATGGCATAAACCTATCACTGTGCTGACCTAAAGGCGCTGTTGCATGTTTTAACCGGTGACACTGATGGTGCTTGCTGTTGTGAGAGATTGCACACAGTTGTAGGATACCAGACAGGCATACACACTATTAGGTGCAGCATCTAGCCCTTGCCACATGGCATCATGCAGTGTCTTGTGCTTGCAGCACATCAAGGAGCAGTACCAGGGGCTCAAGCCTATTTTGGATGCTTTGGTGGCTGCCTATCCCGCACATCTGGAGGCAGCCTGGTTCAGCTGGGATGCATACTTGTGGGCTGTGCAGCTGTGGTATGCATATGCCATGAAGGTCAGCGTTCAGGCTCCTGCAGCAAGCATTGCAGATGCAGCCTTTGAGCATTGTACACACCTGATGCTTCCCTGCCTCCTTCTTGTCAATGAATATATTCTCAGGTGGCTTGTGTATTGTTGTGCTGGCGCTTAGGTGTAGATGCAAGCTGTGAGTGCAATCATCACTCATTTGCAGGCTGTGCTGATGAGTACAGAATGGCTGGCATGTGCTGTGACTGCTGCTTGTGAGAATGGTGCATATGGTTTGCAGTCCTTGATGCATGTGGGTTGTTTTCCGTGTGATGATAGGATAAATGGTGATGTGCAGGTGAAGTGGCCAGATGGAACTTGCAAGGAGTGTCTGGTACCGTATGCAAGTCTGCTCAACCACTCAGTGCGGCCACACATTGTGCAGTATGGTCAGCTGGACGTTACAACTCGGCAGCTATGCTTTCCCCTGTTCCGGCCTGTCAGCAAGGGTCGCCAGTGCTTCCTGTCGTATGGGCCTTTGTCTAACCTAAAGCTCATGCTGTTTTATGGGATGACCATTCCAGACAACCCATATGATGTCGTGCAAATTGAACTTGAGGTAAGGTATATCTGAGCAGCATAGCTGCTGCTGCTCCTGTTGCTGTGGGTTTCTGTTTGTCCTTAACTGCAGACACCTGTTACGATAGAATAAAGTTGTCCCTGTGAATCTTCAGCTTGTGATGTGCAATTTCCTTGTCTATCAAAGTACTTGCATAAGACATGTCACAGCTGCCTTTGTTTGTGCAACTGTGGTGCAATCACCCCAATGTGCTGCAGGCAAGGAGTGATCGCCTGCAAAGTCAGGCCCAGGCCTTTCTGCAGAAGTTGAAGTTGCCCTTGCAGCATAAAATTTCCCTTGGGTCACTGCCAGTCAGCTTGCAAATGACTGCTGCTGTACTTGGCATGCCAGCTGACATCCTGAAGTCCATAATACTGGGTGGCAGAAAACTAATTGTTTATGACAGACAGGAGCAAAATGCAATACACAATACTTTGCTCCCAAGGCTGATGAACATACAGCAGCAGCTCAATGACGGTGCATCAATACTTGAGGCCTTGCAGCAGTCTGGAAACAGCGACCCAATGCTTAGCTGCGTTACTACTTACCTGGCCAGCCAACTGCATATTTGCAAATATGCATTGTCAATATTGCACTTAAACGCAATGACGCTATTGTTCTAACAGCAGATTGACTGCTGAAAATTGCCAATGCAATCATTCCACACCCTTTTGTGACAAACTGGAGGCATTCTGCTCATTACAAACTGCTAAGTAAATCAGACATGAATAACTTTTGTAGCAAAGTTAGCAGCTGATGGTAGTTGGCCTACACAAGTGTAGCTCAGCTAACACTTGTTAGTCACAAGTCTGCAAAGTATTTGATGCCTCGTATTGTGTTCCTACATTGCAATTGGCATCAGATCCTGCTAGTGACTCTACAAGCTTGAAGTAGGCATACTTGCAGTCAAATGGCATGTCATACCAGTAATTGATGGCAACAACCATGTTGTCCTCTCCTGCCTTTTGCTCTACCTGGTGCCACCACAAACTTGGTAAAAACAAAACCTCGCCTGCCTTGACAGAGACCCGCATAGGTTTGGGCAGCGCGGCATTGAAGTACGCAGAAAATTGATGCTGATGCTCTTCACTGCCGGGTGCACCTGCTAGATCCTCCACAGGACACCACAAGACTTGCTGAATGTCTCCTGATGGGGTCACATGCAAGCCATGTGGGCTATCAGTGTAGGAAGCTAAAGGATAGTGTGCAAGATGCATGCGGTAGGCATCACATGGCGGCAATAGCGTGAAAATCTTTTCTCCAGTGATCACTGCGTATAGGTTCTCATAGTGGTCTTTATGGAAAGACGTGACGCTTTGATCATTGCCAATCCAGAGGTTGACCGCGTCTGGCGGTGCACCAAATGCTTCTGACGCCCATGGTAAGTTGCTGTCTACATCATTAGCCAGCTCTGGGAAGTGAGATGTGAAGTTGCCATTCTGCTGCTGGATATACATAATTTCCTGCTGAGATGCGTTGCCTTCTTCACTGGTTGTATTGACCCCATCTTCGACTGCGTCGGCTGCTTGCTTGCCAATGGGTAATGAAGGGTGTCTTTTGCCTGAAGCACGCTGGTGCTGCAAGTGCTGTAGGAAATCTGCCATTGGCATCTGTCTTTCCACTGGTAATACTAAGTGCGGCTTATGACCTGAACCATCTGTGCTTTGTACAGCAGTATTGCAAACAGCGTCTGCTCTACCGTCTGGTGTGACAGCCACAGTGACCTGCACATGCCAGACCTTGATCAATTCGGGCAAGTCAAATGACATAGTCCACTGCGCTGTGTCTATGCCTTGGGTCTATTTCTTCAGGAGTTTTGCGCACCTGTTTGTCATGCAGCTTGTGTGAGAGGTAAGACTGGTTCCAGAGTGACAAAGCTGGCCAGTGATTGATTGCGCCTGCAATGCCAGGAGCTTATTGGAGTGCCCACTCAGCGTGTATTGCTGCCAGCTGAGAGGAAACTCTTGCCTGTCAGCAGGCAGGGCTTGTTCCTGCTGACGAAGTCCCGATAGAATTGCAGGGGTGTTAGAGGCCATGTTACTCGCTGCACCTCAGTGCCCACATCCAGTTCTGCATTGGGAGGTATGCATGCTTGGCATAGCTTGGAAAAAACCAGACAACTTCAGAGTACAAACACGAACGCGCACCTCTCACTTCCACAGACAGCTCGTGAAGGGCCCGCAACACGGATTGCGAAGGCATAGGATTGCTATGCGCGTCAGACCAGAGGCTCCATATATGGCAAACGCTGCCCAAGTCAGGTAGTGTACTTTAGCATCAGTCCGTGACTGTGCTTGTCAACGCTTGCAGACAAGTGGCGAACTGTGCAAAACGTTTTTTACTTACGAATTGCAGCTTGCTAGTCAAATCATGCCAGTTGTGCAGCTTGAAGGCACGGCGCAGAGTGCGCCCTCTCAGCTATTCAGTCAACGCCTTTCATGAAGCAGCCTGATCAGGCTACTGCCCATGACAGATGTTGCATTTGCTTCCATGACATGGCTTTGCGCCTGATGCAATACCCTGACCAGCGCCAAGCAGATCAGCAGGCAGCGCCACAAAGTCAAAGCAAACAGGCAGGCTGGAAGCTCTTTTCAAGCAGCATTTCGCTCAAAAGTTTCTGTGTAGGACATGCATTTGGACAAACACCTATCAAAGTATCTAGGTATGAATGCATTTGAAGATTCAGGTTCAAGACACTGCCTTGCTTTTGCGGTTGCCATGTTGCCAAGCATCAGGTATATGGAATCGTTGGAGAAGCACATCTTGCTCTGCCCTGGATGCGCAGTAGCAATTATGCGATTATAAACTGTCTCATCAGGCCATACGCTGCCCTGCCTGGCCTTGCAATGTGTGAATACAGCTGTCTGGTTGACCAACAGTTGTGCTGCCATAGACTTGCCATCATGCAGCACCAGGGCATTCTCCTGCATAGCTACAGGCAGTACTTGGAAGCTGGTTTGGCTGGTGCTGCTCAAGACGGGTTTATGAACTAATTTGCTGACAGTGTGTACATGTACATCTGCATGGCAACCCACTGCCATGCTGCTGCTGATTTACTGCAGAGGCTCCAGAGCAGGCAACATGGAATAATCTCATTCACTGCTGTAAGCTGGACAAGTCAAGTGTTGCGCAAAGCCGAAAGTTCTTGGTTGCTGCGTGTCAACTGAATTGTGCTGTTGCATGACATTGGCTACCTTGCAAGGTGGTCTGTTGTCAAACACAGGAAAAGCTGCTGTGCTACCTGGACTGCATGTGTCTTGTTCAGCATTGTCTGGCCTTGTCTGGCCTCTGTGTAGAGCTGCTTGGCGTTAGCAATGTTATGATCATTCTGAGAGCGAGCAGTGCAGCACCATCCAGCCAGCAGGTATAGAGGCCATATATATTGTCGCATACAACTCTGTGCAGCTGTGTTATATATGATGCACATACTGTAAAGCTTCCACATCAGTCTGCAGGCCAGCAATCCTGTGCTGCTGACGCAAAAAGTTTTTGGCGTCGGTGGAAGTTGAATAATTATTATTGGGGTGGTACGCCTGTTTTTGTGTCTACTCAGGACAACTATTACAATGGCAGCTCACAATTGCCTTGAGAGAGGACAGGCATGCATATGTGCGATGGGAATGCTGGTGCAGCTGCCAGGACATCACTTTTAGCAAGAAACGGGTGATCAATTTTGGTTGGGTCTTGACACAATATTGTAAATACTTAGACTGACAGCAACATCTCTAAATCTGCAGCGCAGAAAGCATGCCCTTGACGTAAGCCTGCAAGCTGCACCTGTCAGGCCCTGTTGTAGCAATGATCAAACATATTTCTTACCGTACCGTAATAGACAAATATGTCTATATATTTGTGCCAACAGCCACGCATCAAAGGAATGTTCTTTTGCTCTGTGTGCCACACAGACGCGTCCATGTGACAGCCATCTAGTGGCTCATGCGGGACGGCAATTTCAGGTTTCGGCATAAGTAGTTTGACCTCTGCAGGTGCTCAGACACATCCAAACTTCTTGCTATTCACCGCTTTCTGCTGATCACGGCAAACACATCGTCCCAATTGCAAAAGTATGTTGACTGCAAGCATGACGCACACCAGCGGCTTGGTCTCCACCAGCCGAAACTCCGTCAACCGCAACGTATTTCAAAAAAGCCTGGCACCTATGGCCTTGCGCCAACGTAGCACGAGCACAATCCATGCTGAGGCAAACAACACAGGAGGCTCCAGGGGCGGCTCCATCACCAACAGCGGCAAGACCGCGCAGCCCGACTCATACGAGGTATGCAAGGCTGCAACCACCCGATACGCAAGGTCAAGTGTTTTGACTGCCACAGCAAGGCTGCAACCAGCTGATACGTGCTTGATGCTTGCCGATTGTAGCCACGACTCGTGTTGCCAACCATGGTATTCCCTGTATGTTGTAATTTGCATGCGCATTTCTGCGTGAAGGTATGCATGTGCAGCTAGCTCACGACAGGTTCATGCACTGCACGAATATTCACGTTGGCTCATGTTGTTGTCTGCCTGTGTAGCGTATCGAAGCACCTGTCCGAGACAACGATTCAGCGGATAAAGGCTATGCGTATGAAGGCAAGGACATCAGCGACCGACAGAGTGATGTTGACCGTCTGCTAGTTGACCAGAACCAGCCTGAGGAGCAACGCTTCCTTGGGACTGCGGTAGCATTTCCAGATGCTCTGAGGTTCAAGGGTGCAGCTCCAGAGATTGTTAACAGCAGGTACACTTATTGCCCCACACCCTGCAATACCCACTGCACATCTCCAGCTGACTATGCATGCTATGCATGCAGGCTGCCTTGCAAGCTGCCTTCACATAAAATGCTGTTTTTGCAATTGCTGCTGAGGGCCACATATGCATGTGCTTGGGCAAAGTTCAGTTTGTACCTTTGCCAGTGGCTCAAAGTCGGCTTGCGCGTTGCATGATACTTTACCTGATTATGAATGATCAATCACCCACGTTCTGAGCAATTCCATTTCGATGTTCACTGCAGGTTGGCCATGCTTGGTGTTGTTGCAGCACTGGCAGCAGAGTTCACAACCAACAAAAACGTGTTTGAGCAAGTCAAAGCCTACCCAGGACCTATTGCTGCCACTTTCCTGCTCTGGATCATTGCCACCTTGGTGCCAATCCTGAAAGGCACTCCCAGGAAGGGCAACTTCATTTTCACTTCTGGGCGTGAGCTGATCAATGGCCGCGTTGCTATGATGGGCTTTGTAGCCCTCATTGCCACTGAGTACTTCTCTGGAGGACAAACCATCCCTCACTTCTATGGTCTGATCAAATAGATCAGCATTTCAGTAGGCTGCCTAGCTACAGGGTTTCTTGAACTTGACTGTCTTTGTGTGTGTGCCTAGCCACATTGTACTTTACAGTGAGATCACATGTGTTTGCCTGTGAAGTCTGGCACCATGACAGCCTGTTAGCATAGTGCTACATTGATATAGCTGCCATGGTGGCAGCTGCAGTGGCCACATTGTATGTACAAGTACAATTGATTTCATTCAAGTATTTTTTGTTTTATTGATTGTTTTTGATTTTATAAAGGATTGCCAATTGGTTCTGGCATGTATGACACCATTTTATTTACAGATTTGATACTAGATAGAATCAGCTTCTGTCAGGACTGGCTGTTCTTTCTATCATACCACAATCACTCAGGATAGGTGTTAACAACTACAATGCTGTGTATTAAATGAACTGTAGCCAACTCAAGTGTCCCACTTGCATGCACAGCAGGTACGTATACGCATATACTCAATGTAATACAGTCAAATCAGGCAATGATTGATAGCACATGCAGTAGCTAGTCTTGCAAGTATTTCAAACATCACCCATTTGCTTTGCCAAGCTCTTGCTCAGCATGTGCACCTGTGGTGCACCCCACACGTGTGGGGTTCCATCGCAGTCGTGCATGGAACCCCACAGAGTCAGCAACACAATCTTGTCAGCAAATGCAGTGGTGTAAGGCCTGTGATCAATTGATGCCATCACATGATGTGCAGACGCAAGCTTGAACAAATAAACTTTGCCTCCTGTGTGAGAAGCACACTAGTGCTTCTGGCATATTTGTCAGCTGCGGGCCGAGCACGCAGCAGTACAGCGGTGTGCAAGGTTGATGTGCTTCCTGACTGACTCAGGACAGCAGTGCAAGCAGACTCTCTGCACAGATGAGCCGCCCAGACAGTCTTTACAGTGCATGCAACTTACCGGTATCTTGAAGCTGAAATTGCTGTCAATTCCAATATGCAGTGTCAATGACGCATGATTAATCAATTGTACACCATCTTTTTGCCTGGTTGAAGTGTTCCAACAATGCCAGCAACTATTCAGCCCCATCCCGGGCTGCTGACAAGATGCCCTGTACCCAAGACACAGACAAGACATACTGTGCACATGCATGCGCTCCTGTGGACCCTGACAGTGCCAATTATCTACTAGCATCAGGCCAAAAATTCACCGATGGCGGATGGTCAATGAGTGGCAGCCTTGCAAAGTTACAGCTTTTTTGCAGATGGCTTGACAGAAGCTGACTGCATGGTCACAAATCGTTCCAAGGACAATTTCAGGTATTTGCAGGATTACATCTTGCTTGTGTGCAAGCAGAGGCTACGGCCAAATCAATATCACTTGCAAGACATACTGTTACAAGGAATGGCAGCAGCAGCAGCAGCAGCAGCAGCAGCATCAGCAGCAGCAGCAGTAGCAGTAGTTGTACTAGGCAAAGGCATGTGAACATTGCATGCAGTCCACTCTTTGCCAGCATTGAAGCTGTGTTGCAATAGCGCTTTTTTTGTTTGACATAGCTCCAAAAGTGTGTGGCTGAAAGTTGAAAGCATGGTCATATCCTGCTCAGACCTCGCCGTGCTCTGGTTGAAGCCTCGAACAAGTAGCCTGCCGCTGTGGCTGCTTGCTCAGCAGACTTTGCAAAGCTCTCTGCTGAGCTGCTTGTGCTGTCTGGCTTTGCTGCTCGCGTAACGACCACAGCAATGTTGGTCTGGCGTGCAACACTCAGGGTGAAGGCGCCACCATTCACCCTTTGCTGATGATGTGGGCCTGCTAAAAGCTTGTCCCTGCAAAGGCATGGCCCAATCATTTGATACATATGCAGTTAAATCTGCAGCCCTTATGGGATCAAGCATTTGAAGGCACAATATGCACCCATAGATATGACGAATATCAAAACAAAGGTACCCACAGGATCAAGACCGGGCTATTTGCCAGCAATCCTCAGACAATGCAGTACTGCAAACATCACATACCTGAGGGTTGATGCATATGCAGTTAGATCTGCAGCCTTGTGGGATCAGGCATTCAAAGGCACAATATACACCCATAGTCATGATGAATGTCAAAACAAAGCTACCCACAGGATCAAGATCAGGCTGTTTCCACAAAAAAATCAGATACTACAGTACTGCAGACATCACATACCTGAGTGTTGATGCTGTTTGAAGCACAGCCTGCCCTTTGTCTGTGCTGTGGTGGTACCCACTGCTCTCCTGCTTAGAGGAGAAAGGCAGCCATCCAGAAAAGAGAGCCCACAGGGCACTAGACGTGGGTAGGCCTCCACCATGTAGGTTCATGATAATGCTGCCATGCACAGGATGCAATGCTGTGGCCAGAGCTTCCAGCACTTCACTATCTGCAATCATGCCAACAATAACATAATAAAAGTTGCAACCGCAGTTGTTCTCAGAGGAGCACAGAGTTGTCTGAGAAAAAAGACTCACTGTTGTCATGCAGTTGCTGAGTATGGCCTTTACCTGGGTCACAGAAGCAATCAGGGACATCATCATTGCCGTCAAAAGCATCTATGAACACAATGTCAAGAGGGTCTGCAAGCCCCTTTTGCACCTGAGAAGCCAGGTTCAGCACATAATCTGCTGCGTCTGCGGTATGCAATCTCAGATTGGATCTGCGCAACACCAGCAAAGACCTGTCAAAGCGAATGTGTCAAGATGTATTTGCAGCTTCACATCTTTGCCTTTGCTCAAAGGCAGAGCATCATGATATAGGGTTCCTCATGCCATGTTTCCATGCACACATATGCAGACTGAGACAACTTTTGTGAGGCGCATTTTTGAGTAAGTGTCTTCAACTGCTATAACAGTTCCAAAGATTACTCACTGTTGCTGCTGTCAGGGTGCCTTACCTGCTATATGGAAGGCCCATGCACTGAGTCGCCGCTGTAACAACAGTAGGATCCAGCTCAACTGCATCCACAACCAAGCCAGGGAAATGGTGGCTGAGAAAGTTTGGCAGAGATCCACCTCCTAAGCCTATACACAAGGCCCGGCAGCTTGTGTGATGACGAGTGTCAGAAGCACCCCGCCCTTGGGGTACCCCCCTGCCTTTGTCAAGCCTCTGTTCCAGGGGTTCAGACTGAAATCTTAATGTCGCAGTTGATGTTGTAGCAAGGGATGGAAGCCCTGATAAGCAGGCATCCAGCTTGCCTGTCAACCCAATGACAGCTGCACCTGTGTGCCACATATGCCATGTTACCTTCAATTATATGTGCCATCGCAGCGCACTGAATTCATGTGCTTGCTGGCGCTGCAGCAATGACAGCCAGGAGGTGAGCCGTCTTTTTAGCGACGCATCATAGGCTTGGTCATCAGGTGCTGACAGGTGTCAGAGCGTGCAACAGGTGGCTGAGCGTGTGAAGCAAACTTGCCAGCGTAGCATGCAAAAGGCCCAACCTGCTGAGGCCATGGTCTTAAGATACTCAAAGGCCAGACAGTCAGCTGTGGCATGGAGGGTATGCGAGTTGTGCTGCACTGCAACCCGAGAAACACTTTGGCGAGTGTCATTGAATCTCAGAACCCTCCACTGCTGCTGTTCTGCACTGTCAAGGTCACTGAGTGGGGACGCAATGTGTGCGGTCACCGTCACCTACATAGCATCTTGTGAGCTACATCTCGTCTGCAACTTTGCGCTCTCAAACGATTGGCACGAGCGTACTTCGCCGTTGCCGCAGTGAGAACTTTGAGCGAACACAGTTGTCCCTGAGTCGTGACCCCAGCCTCCGGCCTGAGTTCCCCACCACTCAGGCGAGTACTTCCAATGCCCAGGATCGTTTTCCTCAGCAGCTGCTGTGGCGCGAAGTCTGTCACCTTGCGCACAGCGAGACTTTGTCCGTGCTGAGCTCGCAGCTGATATTTGACAACGTCTTTTAGCGTAGGCCGGCACAGCGGCAATGCAATGTGCTGTGACGTGGCAGTGATACAACGCAAACGCGCGCGAGCAACGGCACTTGAGAATTACAAGTTGCCGCCCAGGGGAGACAAGGCCCAACGTAGCGCGTGACACGCAATTTTGCTACTGCCGAAGGTTATTTTGAATTTGTGTCGGCGACCATCGCAACGCTCCTTTTCCTTTGCCTTGGCCTCGAGCCAGGCTTGTGTGTCGCTTTGAAGGCGCGATGCTGCCGATGCCGAGTCAACGCACAATCATCGCTTGATCTCATGTCTAAATGCAGGTGAGTAATCGGGACGAACGAGTCCTAGCTGGCTTTTGTAAGTGAACCAACCGAAGTAAACATTGCCATGCGGACTCTGCTTGAGGGGAAATTAAGCCGTGCACGGCATGCAAAATGCTTTCAACGATTGATCAACTGCATACAAACGCAAGGAACAATGCATCCTGATCAGACCGTTTTGCTTTAGCTTGATCTCTTGTGCAGCAAAAGGCTGCTGCGCTGAGTGCCCCGTACATAGAAGCCGACGTTATGATTGATACACACACAACCCCTGCATTGCCGTGGGCGGCAGGAGAAACGAACGGCGTCAGCCGCGCAAGCACCGCTGATCTGCCAGGTCCTGCCACAGCTACTTCCAACCCTCGCGGCCAGGTGCCCTTGCCTGAGGTTGGCTCTCACATTGAGGTGAGGATCACCTGCGCCCGAGAGAGCAACCCTCCCGTCATTTTCCCTCTGACGAACGATCGCAACTACAGGTCAAGTGGCAGATTGAGGATGAGGACAAAGTAGAATCTCTGGTACTTGCGCAAAGTGTTGAGCAACAAATGTGAACACTGCTGTGGACGCTCGAACATTGTAGTGCTTGCCATTCGTGCAGTGGTGGAAAGCACATGTGCACTGGATAGAGCCTGTCTCGTCTGAGACCAGTGCGCCACTCGCTGCTGTCTTGAGGTAGATGCTGCTGGTTGAGATCACAATTGCTTGTGTGCGTTGAGCGATGTGACTGGAACAGTGTTGGCCTGCTGTATAGGTACCAGGCATTCCGTGACTTTGAGGAAGAAACAGCGGATGTGATGTTTATGGCAGATGGTATGATGCCAGTGTCTAATACAACAGCAACCATCTAAGCATTTGACGTCGTGATGCACGACGTCCACGCCATCATATGCACAGGGCATTTGTATCATACTGACAATGATGAGACGCTTCTGCGATGGCGAAAGGAAGGAGAGCAGCAGAGCGACTCTGATGATGAAGATGACGGCAGCCAGCTGGTTGATGCCAATGATTTAGATGAAGATGAGCAGCTAATTGAAAGGTCAGACTAGTGACTGCATGTCGGACAGTATGTCAAGATACAAAGCTCTGCTCAACGATTGGCACAAGTGCTTATGCTGGTTGGTGTTTCAGGGAGCTTGGGGTGAACGCAGAGGATGTCATGAGGCAGCAACTCCAGCAGTACCCACTGGACCAGCAGAGGCAGCTTGCATCAGGGGCTAGAGCATTTGTTGATCATTTCAGGTAGCTCTCCTAGCTGCTTGTCTGCAAGCTTATGCAAAGCTTATGCATCAGCGACACAGCTCCCAAGCCAGTATCCAGTGCGTGATTGACCTAAACATACTGTGTGTCTGTAGACATATTATGTATACCAAACAAGGTCATTGTATGAACTGCAGTTGTGCCTGAAACACATGAGTAAGCATGTTTGGATGTTGATGTCTCCAGGGAACAACTGAGTCAGCTGGCGCAGGCTCAAGGCGGCTCAGGTTACACTGTCACAGAAAATGATGTACATGGCATATTTGCATCCCTGAAGCAGCGCTGAGCATCATACGTCACAGTTGTACCCCAGCTGACTGTTTGTATCATAACAAGCTTCTAAACTGATCTGCACATGGCCAGTGAAGTGCGCATCACAAAGTCATCCATCTCCATTGGCTGCCTTCGTAGTATAGTGTACACCAGGAGCTAGAGACAAGGCGCCCGAGTCTTATCCAGCAAACACGATTCCATTGTAGAGATGACTGGCTGACACATGAACCCACATTAAGGGTGAAACCAAATTGACACAATTACATTCTGCTCTTGCGCATGATCCCTTGCAATAAGACTGCAGCTTTCTCAAGCAGTGATGCACATGCGCAGCATGCCCTCTGATCTTCTTCAGCTTGGCTTGTGTAAAGGTGCAACACCTTGCTTGGCAGCATCACCTCCAAAAACAACGTTTCGTCTTCTAGAATGATTTCTTCCAAACTATCTCACACTTCTCTGCTTGACAAACTTCTCTGCTTGGTTGCTTGGACTTGCGCAATCAAATTCATCGCAGTGTGCAGGGTTATCTGTGGGTGTTAGTGTCAACAACATCTAGGGCGATATGCCTTATCTGTCAAGGCTTTTGGCTTTTGGCTAGCAGCCTGCCCCCGTGTTTGCGGCAGTTCCACTCACCGCACCGGTACCCATCGAAAGCCACACCGCATGGCCGCCTCGCAGGTGGATGTCGTCGTCCCTGCTGAGTCGTAGCTTTGTTGCTTCGACCTGTGTATAAGTGATCAGCTGTGACTGAGGGGTCCTTAATATGATCAGCTGTGACTGAGGGGTCCTCAAAAGACAACACTTTGACAGTCTTCGATCTCTGTCTTTACAGTTTTTGTGCCTGTGTAGTGTTCTGAAGACGTGCTTCAGGATCAGGAGCTGACAGCTGCAGTCCTCAGTCACCTGGACAGCTTGCGAGATATCGTTGCTTGCTCTGCTGTCAGCAAGTGCTGGCTTGCTACAGTCACCAGCTTGGCACCAACATCCTTGGTCATCCCTGGCCCTAATGCTAAGCTGACACTCACTGCCACTCATCAAATCCTGTACTGGGTACAGCAGAAACACAGCAATGGTAGCCTTTGCAGGACTGTGGCCTCTCACCAATATTGCACTTGGTGGCCCATTCATGCTGACACAGGTTGTGCTGCTGCTACCTACAACACTGCAAACCCTACGTGCAACAGTAAATCCTCGACAAGAGCTTGATAGTGATGGAGGTGGCAACATATCATTGGCCCACTTCAAGAGGCTCAAAAGCCTGTTCTGAGTTTTGTAGGCCGTGCAAGCCAAGAAAAGGCGTTTGAACTAGATGCTGCTCTGCCAAATCTGCATTGCTTGCATGTGTCCCCATATACTACTACATGCTACATTGAGTCTGTGGCTGGTCTGCTACCAAATCTGACCCATGCAGCCTTTGTTGTCCGTAATTGTGATGCAGAGAAGTTTGCTGACCTGCCATGCATTGAATGCTTATGTCTGGACTTCATCAGAGCTGACGACAGTGATGTTTCATTCATGGTCAAGGCAGACAGTCGTTTACAAATGCTCAGAATGTATGCTTCCTCAGAGGTCACCGTTGTCATTGTGTCGCACAAGTCAGACTTGTTATTTGATTGTGGTGGACTCGGCAAAATTTCGGCTGTTAGCAAAGCTGGCACACAGGAGGTTGTGTGCAGGGCGCCTAAAGACTTTCGGCCACTTTCCTTTGATGATCCCAATTGCAATTAAATTTGTCGATACATGTCTTGAATTCGTAGTGTCAAAAGCCCCAGTCATTATGTCACAGCTGTGTTTCGAAGCTTTGCTACATGGCCAATCACGTCACTCGAACATGCATGTTTGAGCATAAGACCAACGACACGCACGCAGTTCGTCTGCACGCTGCAATTCACATTATGTTCGAGTACACCTGAACACAGAGTGAGTCTTAGATTTGACCATAGAACTAGCCTACACAAAAAAGATGGTGTGTCTGAGAGTGCTTGACATGCAGTACATCTATTGTGTGAATTGTAGCTTGACGCATGCCCAACTCACATCGGTACAATAGGAATATTCGCATTCAGGCGGGTCAAACCACCGTAGTGCTTTTAATGTTAGTCGGTTTTTATATATGGTCGCGCCTTTGTCAGGCCGTCATTACCATCTGTATTTACGGTTTGTGACGTCATTCGCACTGTGTAACGGGCATGTAATGACGGTCGGGCCAATAACAATTATTTATTTAAACGACCAACATTAAAAGCACTACGGCATTTTTCCATGTAATCATGGCATTGTCATCCTTTGTAGATCAAAAAAGCACATGGACGAGCAAGTAACACTCATCATACTGTGTCAACATATAAATAGTGTGGATTTATATAGCAGAATTGCAACATAGTACAAATGCATTGATACCAATGGATGGTCTACTAATAGGACGGTTCTGACTGTTGCTGGTAGGCACGTCATGACCAGCTCAACCTGACAAATGCAGCAAGAATGCCCTATTCTGATGTAATCCCGTGCAATTTCATGTAAACTGAGCACGTGGGTAACAGCTGCAGAGACAAAGCACTTCAGTAGAGATAAATGGGACTCCAAACCCAGAATCCCCACTGATACACACCTGTGAGACATGTGTAACACAGATTGTTACAGTGTGGCTCACATATGTAGCGAGTCTGTTCACGCCGCTAGCTGTGACCTTTTGGCGGCCCCATCACACATATATGGGAAATGTGTAGAGAATCAATATGGGCCGCTGCTGCATATCAAGCTGCCGCCCTTGTATTGCCACCTTTGTCAAATGACAGCCGTCTCAATGAAGCAAATGTTCAAAGCTACTCTGGCCTGTATGAGAGGCTGCCTTCACCATCTTCTGGCTTCCTGGTTTCACATTCTCTGCAAATGGCAGCATATGTCAAAACCCAGTGAATGCAAAAGCAACTGCTGCTGTTGCATGTGTGAGCAACAAGCACCCACAGCTCCTCAGCTTGTGCATAAGCTAGGGCAGGTGCTCAAATTGAGCTAAACACAGCAAGCAAGGCACACACACACACACACACACACAAACAATGTGGTGAATGCAGTGTGAGCAGGCAAGGAAGAAGCCCTACATGTGCACGGGCCAGCCTTCATGTTGGCTTCCCTGCTTCTTCCGAATGGGCGCTGCTGTTCTTTGAACTGCGCTGCCACACTGTTGTTCCTATCTTCATGCTCAGCTGCCATGGCAGCATTGCTTATTTGCTTCTGGATGCAAGATCCCAAACGTGTGCAGCTGGTTTTCACACAGATGCCTGTCTTGACAACACCACTTGTTCTGAAGACAAGACTGCCGCTGCTTGCTGCTGCGCTGTTGATGTGTTGTTCCTATCTTGCTGCTCAGGTGTCTGGAGCTGCTGGCTGCCATGCCACCTGCATATTCTGCTGTGTGGCCACACCTGGCAGACTTCTCTGACTATAGTCTAATAATATCAATAATGTACAGGCGTTGCAGCTAATCGTTCTTGCCAGGTACCTACTAAAAGTGTCTAGTCCTCAGTCCTGTGATTCAACATGCACTAACATGAGACACTAAATTGCACCCCAGGGGTGTGCGCTGACAGGGCGAGTGCGATAGATGCATTCGCGAGGCAGAAAACCTCCTGACTACAGTCTGGCTGCTGCAGAGACACCCTCACTCCTCCTTGCTTTGCTCTGTCGCTGCCCTGGATGCCTGAGGTACATGCTGGGTGACCTAGATTTGGGCTGTGTGTATGTGGGGGGGGGGAGGGGGGGGGGCAGGTGGGGGGTTAGAGGCGCCCCCCTGGCGGCTGCCTTCCACCAGAGTGACCACCTGCTGTGGCATGGCGACCCCTTCCCCTGCCCCCGCCCCTGTTGCTACCCCCTGAGCCACTGCTCCTCTGGCTACTGGGGGGTGTCTGTACGTTGTTGCTTGGGCCTGGCCTGTCGGTGTCAGTCTGCCTGTCGCCCTGACCTCTGTCAGACCCTGAGGTGTGCTCCCCAAAGGGGTTGCCATTCCCATTTCCTAGGCGTTTCAGCATCTCCGGCTTCAAGCCGGACCCAAAGCCTCCTCTGGCAGCTGGTGCAAGGGCAGGGGCAGAACCTCTGGTGCCCTGGAACTGTTGGCCTGGCTGGCTTTGGGGGCTGGCAACAGCAGGGGAGTTGGGTGTGGGCATGCCCCTGCTCAAAGAAGCGTTGCCGTTGCTGCCAGCAGTGGTGTTGCTGCTGAGTGAGGCAGTGCCAGATGGCCTGGCCAGACCTGGTGGGGGTGGGGGGGTCAGACCCCTGTCAGCGGCCTGCAAGATGATCACACATATAAAAAAGTGATAACCCGAAGTATGCAGGCTGACACCAAGGCGCATTGAGGACAGCAACAAGCCCACAGACATCCAGTGAATGGCAGCTGGAAACTTGAAATGAGGCTTTGCAAGTGTATATTCAATTGGAGACAAGGGTAGAGGCAGGCAGAGTTGGGGTGAGGCATAGAAGACTGAAGGTAGGGGGGAGGTGAGTGAAAGCACCTGGACCGTGTCCTCCACTGGTGTGATGGAGGCACTGAGGATGGGGGCAGTGGGGCTGAAGGCAGTGGGGGTGGCGCCTGGTGTGCGCTGCTGCCCATTCTGCACCTCAATGGCATGCTTGTCCAGCTGCTGCTGGGATGCCTTGCCATGTACCTGCTGCTCCTCCTGCACCAAATGTAGAGTGCATCAGGAATTGATGCTTGATGTATGCATGACCTCTATCGAGCAGTGGTACTGAGGATATCGTCAATGCAATCATTGTGCTGGATGCGACTTTCTGCCATGATCTCGACATACGGTCATGTTCACAACATTAGTCTGAAACACTGGTTTTATGCAACTCACCCTTTTTATGCAACTCACCCTTTGTATATGCACTCAAACGCATGACCACCACAGCATGGGCGTCCCATTTGTCTGTCCAAGCATACAGAAGCATGCCAAGCATGCGAGATCAAGTGAGGAGGGTCTGCAAAATTTCAGCAACAAGGAATTGTGCAAATGTGAGCAGACTGATCTAGGGCTGAGCACAATTCAGTTTACCTTGAGCTGTTGCTGCAGGGCACCTTTCTGCTTCACAACAGCAGCCACTTCTTGCTTGCTGATCATGGCAGCTGCCTCACACGCCTTGCTCTCCACCTCATACTCTGACTGCACAATGTCATTCAAATTGCTCAGCAGTGTGTTCTTGTTGTGCTACATGGCCAAGACTGCAACCATCAAAATTGACATGCAGCGACAATTGGTACTGCAAGCTGATGATGGGCAAGAGGCAAGGAGCTGCTGCTGAAAGCACATCCATGCATGACAGCAACTTTAGCAGCATGACAGAACAGCCCAAGCTCTCACAGCAAGCTGCAAGGTGCCCAAAGGTGAGGATGAATGGTGTTGAATCCACTGAGCATACCTTGAGTGTTTCCTCCAGAGCAGCTAGCCTTGCCTTCTTGGCATGCAGCTGCTGCTCACCCTCTTGCAGAGCTGCCTGGCGCCCAGTCAAGTCCTTCTCCTTCTTCTCATGTTCTGCAGCATGATCACTGGTGTTGCAGCGGCTGAGCATAAACTGACAAACGCTGCACCCATGACTCATGTCATGTTTGAGACACTCATGGCACCCTGTTCAAGGTACAAATGATACAAATTCAATCTAAGCAAGATCAGGGTGTGAACTGCTTTACTTATGACAAACTGGGTGTGAAGTCAGCTGTGCCTGACAAGACCAGCAATCAGAGGTCCTGCACACAGTGCATCACACAACCTCAGGACACAGCTGTGTGAGCCATGATGCCTGCTCACCTCTGATCCTGCTCTGCTCAAGACCATCCAGCTTGGCCTTGCTCTCACTCAGCTCAGCATTGCGGGCTGCGATACCCTGCTCCCTGCGGTTCAGGTCTCCCTCACGCTTGCTGAGCACAGTCTTGTGCTGCAACACCAAGTCCTTGCTACTTGCCAACTCCTGGCTTTCTGCAAATCAATCAAAGCTGTCCATGAGCAATAGAGTGTGACCCTATGAGTACCACATAAGCCTGTTTGAACGCAAAATCAACAAACTTCTGGGCTTTCTGGTCAGCAATTACTTAAGGCATGCATGGCAGTCGCATGTTGTCATGTCAACCAGCCCAGACAGAGTGCAAAACATGCCTACCTTTCACCAGCTGAGCTTGACCTGCTGCCAAGTTGTCCTGCTCATGCTTCAGGCTTGCCTCACGCCTGTCCAAGTCAACGGATCTGGCACGCAACTCATCCTCCTTTGCACCAGCATGCTGATCTTCCTGACTCACCAACCTGCTTTCTCGCTCAGCCAAGTTGTGTTGCTGCTGCTGCTGCATGTTCTCCTTGAACTGAAGCACCTCTTGCTGGCGTGTCTCCTCCTCTGCACCAGACCAGAAGTACCAGAGTCAGTGCCTGTGTCTTTCTGAGTCTGTCAGCCCATGCCTTATAGCTTTCTCTTGTAGTGCAAAACATGTTCTGCTCCAAGCCTCTGATCAGCAGAGCACATGGTGGCCAACAGAGGCCGCAAAGAGTGCCATTGACTGCTTGCACCCTGACTGCATAAGGCAGCTGCCATGCTGCATTCCATGCTGTGTTGAGAAAAGAAAAGAAAAGAAAAGAAAAGAAAAGAAAAGAAAAGAAAAGAAAAGAAAAGAAAAGAGAAGAGTAGAGTACGCCTTTTGATTGGCGTTGAAGCATGCTCTCTCCCGATGTGCATCGGGTGTGCCAGTGCATGCCAAGACCCTAGACTTCAAATGTGACATACCTTGCTTTGCTTCAGCAAGCTGAGCCTGGAACTCAGCCCTCTCAGCGACCAGTGCCTGAGCCTGCCTCACCAAGCTGGCCTTTTCTTCTGCAGCTGCACTAGCCTGCTCAGCCTGACGCTGGAGTAGAGCCTGTTCTCTTGTTGCCACAGATGTGAGTTCTCTTGCCAACCGCCCCCGCTCTGCATGAACATAATTGCATGAGTTGCCATGCAAGTCACGCCTGCAGCTGGAAAGTATGCATTGTTGAGTAGCGCATGCTGCAATACTTTGTGATGGGATGACGCATGGGACTGCGTACCAGCTTGAGCAGCCGCATGTTGCTGAGTGAGCTCCCTTCTGCTCTGCTGATTCTGTCTTATGATGCCTGCCTGATTGGCAATGTCCGCACGCAGGTCAGCAATCTGGCGCTGTAGCCTGGTCACCTCCTGTGCCTGAGCTGCATTCTGCCCAAGCTGATGATGAGCTGCAGCCAGCTGATTCTGCGCAATCAGACCCGCAGGTGAATGTGTGAAGCCCGCATGACCAAGCTAAAAATAAGGTTTTGAGCACATGCAGCTTTGACTGTAACCAGATGGCTCTGCAGGTACAAGCTGCACTCACCTGCAGCTGATGAATGTGTTCCTCCTTGCGCATCTGCAAGCAGAAAGTAGCTTTTGAGTGGAAATCTCAGGCTGCAGGCAAGTTTTGCGCAGTGTCTTGTGACAGTAACAGGCCTTGCAACTCACTGGTAGATACCAGTATGCCACTGACTTGTCACTTGCACAAGCTTGACGTTCTAAGACCGAATAATATAGCATCCAAACTTACCACATCCTCTTCCAACTCTTCCACATCGTGTTTCAAATAATTTTTGTGCATTTCTAGGTTGTGCAGCTTCCTCTGCAGACACAGTCAACTTCAAAAAACGTCATCAAAGCTGACACGGAAAGTCGCAAGCCACCACCGCGTGAAATGCCTACGGGACAAAAACATAGTACCCTGTTTTCTCCCTGTTGTCCCCAAAGCCAAACCCCGCCGGCGGCAGCGGCCGCTGCAGCTGCTCCCAAACACATCGTAGTCGCAAGCTTGGGAGCTTTGGCTGGTACTGAGCTCTGGTGCAGTCCTGCCATGATGGACGTCGTGCAACAGCTATCTGTGGCTCTCAGTTCTGTGAGGATGGCAATTGCCGTAAACACAGACAAGACAACCTTGACTTTTGGCGAGCTCGAGGGCTGTAAAGTAATAAGGCATCTAAACCGAAGCCATAATTCTGGCTTCGGAGCCAGTCAACGAGTTCCTCCCAATGCAATATTCTGCTCTCGGGCGACTTTTTAGTCGTTTCCTCCCAATGCACTCACATGTGCCTGTACCGGTACAGTCAGTCACTCCCTCCCTCAACTCACTTCCTCCCTCAACTCACCTCATGTGGCTTCATCCTGATCACATCAGTGTTGAAGTTCCTGCCAGAGTATGGTATGCATCCAATCAGAGTGGGTGATGCGCATTGAGCTGGCAATACACCCTGGTTGATACCTTCCAGCACAAGCCAACAGCCCTACAACACCTTAGCTGAAGCACCGACACTCCAATCTTGATCAACTGGCGCCTAATATGACAAATATCCATGCATGTTTAGACTTTGCGTGATTGATTGTTGCAGACAGAGAGTCTGCAGGCGCCTCAGGGCAGCAGGTGTACATCCAGGGATGCAACGCACGTATTTGAGTTTCACAGCCCCAGATGGACAAGAATGTATACTGTCTTGCACAAGCTACACATGCCACACTTAGTGTTCAGCTCCATTGAGAACTCAACATCACAGTGTTCGATATGCAACCACCAATTGGCACTAGTTGGCAAAGCACCGGCCAGTATTTGAATTTCTACAAATCTAGACTACTGGGTGCAACTGCTGGTTTTGTAGATCTACTAGTATAGAGTACCACTAGTAGTACTGAGTGCAACTGCTGTGAAGCAGAACTTCGCTGACGTTAGCATCCGCAGTACATTGCTGCAAGCATTTCACATTCATCACAAACAACAGTCAGCACACAGAGACAAGCAGTCTAAAGGCCAACATGCTATGCCGGTGTAAACTAGCTGCATTTCGCTTGTACAATCTGCTGCATAGCAGACAGGTACCATCTACTAAGTGCACCATGTACTCTGCATGCTGTATCTTAAGAGGCTGCCAACCCCCCAAAGAAGATTCAGGGGAAGCTGGGAAGTATTGTTTCCCGCTGCAAAGCAACAGGACAGATGCTACTGCTGACGTTGCGTCATGCCCTCAACATCATCATGCATACCAGCATGGTAGTGTGTGTGTGTCTGTGTCTGCATGTCACAATGTGATGTGATCAAGCCAGTCTATGTGTGCTGTGTTACATGTGCTGTCATTCTGTGTCACACAGTCCAGGTGGCCTTCTCCAATCCTGTGCGGCAGTCCCTGTATGAGTTTGAGGACTGCCTGCATGGAGGCAAGCCCAAAGCCGAGGCTGCAGCAGACAAGCTGCGTCAGATCTTTCCAGGTGCTGTCAGCCAGGGCATAAGTCTCACCATACCCATGCCCGGCCACCCTGTTGCCCCCTCACAAGTAACCAAGGTGGGCTGTGCTGACCCCTGCAGCAGCAGACAATATGCCTTTTTTGTTTTTGTTTTATGTTTGATGTTCTGGGGACCAACTGGGGGCCAACAGACAGAGTTTTATTCATGCAAATTCAATTCAAAGTACTGCTCCTATGGGAAAACAGCTCCTAATGAAACCACCACATGCATTTGGTTCACACCTGGCAAAAAATATGCAGCTGTGCACATTCAGACCAGATGACACTACATGACCAATGCATGAGTACAGTGGTCAGAGTATGCGTCCATTGGTGATTGGACAAGTCAGAATACAACGGGACAGGCTGCAGCGAAGCCACTCGCACATTGGCTCATGGGAAGCAACTTGTAAGATGGTGTTGCAACTTTGACTGGTTTATGTTTGATTTTGCCAGTTCAGCATGCGCATTGTGCGTTATTGTGCTCCTCAACCGCACCCTGTGTGTGAGCCTCATTGTGACCCCTAGCCTGACCGTCAGGTGACACTCGGTGCTTTGCAAACTCCAACAGAATCTCATGACGGTTGGTTTGCCAGTGTGGAGGCCTGAAGCAGGAGTGGCGCAGGTGCAAGCAGACACAGAGCGGCTGGCAGAGCTGATAGGGGGACATGACGTGGTGTATGAGCTGATGGATACGAGGGAGTCCCGCTGGCTGCCCACGCTGCTGGCCGCTGCAGCAGGCAAGCTGGTCATCAACGCTGCCCTGGGCTTCGACTCCTTCCTGGTCATGAGGCACGGCGGCCCCCCATCAGGTCCCCAATCTCATGCACTTTCTCGTTTCCCTCAATGTGTCGCCGTGTGCTGGTCACGCCTATCTATGCTGTGTTGTTGAAAGAGCTGCGGTCCAGGCTGGTGCATTGGCATTGGTGGACTGTCTATATATTCAGGGTGTACACATAGGGTTTAGGTGTTGCCTAAGGTGACCCTACGATGTACAGCATGGCGTGGTCCTACTGGGTGCACAAGATGGTGCTCTGCCTGATGCAATAGAGCTCAGGCGGTGCGTAGTGTGCAAGTCACAGGTCTCAGGGTGCTTACACCTTCACACTTGTCGCCTCTACCGGTGTATATGCTGACTGTATGTGCTGCACACAGTTTTGCCCGGCCCTGAGGAGACGTCCACCACAGGCTCAATGTGCATGCACTCCCTGACTGGGCTGCTTGCCTTGACACAGAAGCAGCAGGGAGTCAGCAGCCGCTCAGCAAGCGGCGCCTGGGGTGTTACTTTTGCAACGATGTGGTGGCGCCCCTAGACTCCACTGTGGACAGAACCCTGGAGCAGCAGTGCACGGTGGCCAGGCCTGGCCTGGCCTCAATCGCAGGTATGACTCAGTATCTGAGCAACATGCACTGAGTCTCACATCAAGGTTAGAGACGTATTATGAAAGTAGCAATGTGAGTACACGAGTCACTGGCGATGCCCTGGGCGTATGCATTCGCTACATTTTGTTCCTGTTGGGCCCTTGATGGTCTTGTGGCCAGCTCAGGTCTTGTATCAGCGATCATGAATTTTTTCCAGCATGAGTAAAGCATTACAAGTCAAGGCTGCCTGGTGGGTACAGGTGCAGTGGCAGTGGAGCTGATGGCATGTACACTGCAGCATCCTTTGGGCATTGATGCTCCTGCTGCAGTGGCAGGCGAGCATGTGAACCACGAGGAGCTGCCCCTGGGGCCTGTGCCCCACATGGTGAGGGGCCAGTTGAGTGGATTCTCCCAGATGTGCCTCACAGGACAGGCTTTCAGTCAATGCACCGCCTGCTCACAGACTGTTGTGGAGCAATATAAGCAGCAAGGCTGGTCCTTTCTGTGGCAAGCACTACAGGTGAGCTGCAGGACATTGTGATCTCCTCATGTACATCATGCCCTGCACAATTGGCCAATGCTTCAGATGTGAGGTTCAATAACATATCCATTGACTGCACACCATAGTAAGCGAGACTCAGTTTTGATCACCAAAGCTTGTCACATGATGTATTGCAAGCTGATGTGCAGCAAAATGTGGGTGTTGCTGTAGGATCCCAAATCACTTGAGGACTTGACTGGTCTGACTGAGCTGCATGCTGCCACACATGCTAGAGGCATGCATCATGAACAAGATGACAGCAGCGATGCAACAGATGTCAAGGGTGTTGGGCTTGCTCAATTGGGTGATGATCACAACACCTCATCTGTTCCTGACATAGATGATGTTGATGATTGGACCTCTCTATGACATGCAAACCAATGTCACAGCACCAAACTCTCATACCCAGACTCTTTTTCATCCTGCCGTGTGGTGGAGGTAGTATAGTTTGCAAAGATGGGGTAGCAGGAGGCTGCTGGGAAGTTGCTAGCGCTCTTCTGTGCTCTTTCTGACGCCTGTGCTTCTTCATGTTGGCCAGTTGCTTGAGTGGCTTGCCATTCCGTACATTGTAGCCCCGTGGGTGAAGGGTCTTTCTGTTATCCATCCAGAAAGCTTCACGCCCTGCATACCTCTTAGCAAACACTTTGGGAGTACAGAGACGTGCATCAGCCATCACAATCTCAACTGGATATATGGCCCAGCCCTCAAGGCCAGTTGCAAGCCAAATGCGGTACATCATGTGTGCTGTGTTATGAACATTGCGTCCACTGGGTGGACGACGGCCATACTGGATGGCAGCCTGTATGTGCTCATAGAAACGCCCTAATGCAGTGTTATGCGTCAAGCCAACATACATGTGGTCATTGCTGCCAAGTTCGTATATGACATAGACAATACACTGAATGTCAAGGCGTATGAGACTGGTTCTGCCAGTGTACTTCTGCTGTGCTCTACGCAATGATAGGTATTTGCTGTCAAGCTTGCCACGTGGGCGCTCATGATAATGAACAAGGCGGTTTCTGACATTAGTCAATTCTATATGACCAGAAGGCAATGGCACAGATGGGTGCACTACAGAGAGAGGGTCCGCAACCGAACGCATGCTCTGCACCAGTGGGACTACCAGATTGTTGAGATTGGGAGAGGCCATCACAGTGGCTAAGTAGATCCACACCAACACCAGGCGCATCCAGCTGAAGCTGTAGTCAAAGTTACTATATGTGAAGCTGCTGTCGCTGAAAAAGGTAAAGTCTGTCTGAGGCTGATGTAGATGCTATCACTGTGGCTGAGGCCAGGGGTTGCTGAGCCAAGGGTTGCTGAGATAGTCTGGCTGAGGCTGATGCTGTCCTAAACTGTTCTGTTGGTTGTCAGCTGTAGGTATGAGTATCTTATCCAGCTGAATCAAGCAAGTCATATTGTCATGAGGTAGTCAAATGAAAGTGCTGCAGGTTATTGGAGGAATATACAACGTGTGCGCCTGTTCAAAAGGCCACAGCAGACAGGCATTCACTACATCCGTTATTGGTGTGGTCGAAGCAGTAAGCAATCTTGAGTTTGGTTAGGGTTGCTATGAAAGACAACTGTACAGCTTGAGTCATAAATTTATGGTCCACAAAAAGCATCAACGACAGCTGCTGCATTGCAGCTGTGAACTCAGCAATTGTACCGTTCACCCCAGCAGCTCTGTGGCAGATAAGAGAAAGAGCATATGAGGCACTTAGCCAATCCAGGCCTATCACAATAAAATCTTAACATGGATGCAGTCAAGGCAATGTAGGACAAAACAATAGATTCTCAATGCACATTAATTTCAAACAATACCAACGTCATCTTCAATTCTTGCTCTTCTCTCCTGGCTTTTTGCTAGGCTGTGGCTGAACAGCTACAATGCCTTCCTTCCACAGTGTGACAGCCAAGTCAAGCTTTGTCTCATCTCCATCCAGTTTGATGTCCTTTACATTGACCGCCGCTGATTCTGCACTCAACAGCTGCACCAATGCAAGACCGTACGTGGCGGGAAACACCAAGTCTGCTTGTCCTTCATCCTCTTCTTCATCATCTTCCTCCACCTCATCATCATCGCCTTCTCCTTCTTCACTGCCAGATTCCTGATCAGATTCCAATTCTGTAGCTTGTCTGCCGTTGCTGCTCTTGCCATTCAAGGCTGTGTGGTGTTCACTGTGGGAGTCTCCATGACAGCAGGCTTCTGAGTGCTCATGTTCATGCTTATGCGTATGCTCATGCTCATGGTCATGCTGCTCCCCCATCATGTGGTCCTCTATGGAGTTCCCCAGGCAGCTGATGACCTACAGCAGCACACCATCACCTTGCTCTACAGCATGGCCTGGGCCCTTGGCATTCACCTTGGTCCAGAAGATTGCACAGATGCAAATCAGTCAGCATGCAATGCAAGCACTCAAGCCCATCAATGGACAGCAGCAGTGCAGTGCATGATGAACGCTAGCAGAGGCAGGCCTTGCAAGGCAAATCAGCAACTCCCGGACTTACAACCACTGTCAAGCAAAACAAACATGCTTAAACTGTACAGCCGCCATGTTGACATGTTCAGCTTCTTGACCCACAAACAGAGCCTTTAGGGCCTGACCTACCACAACAGCTGTTTGCAAAGTTTGCAAGACTCTCGCAGATGAGTTGAATAGAAAAGAAAAGACTACGCCTTTCGGCATTAACTTAAGCCCAGGAATTTCTGGGCTGCCCAGCGATGAAATGAATAATGTACCTTGACAAGGGGCACTCTTGGATCAGCCCCAGATGCATCAAAAGGTACCAGTCTGAATGCAGTGGCTGCCCGGCAGATGACTGCATCCTTCAAGGTAGGTTCTGACCCCATGGCCACTAAGCTTGCCTGCACACCCCAACTAAGGTTGTTCAGCATTGAGGTCACATTTGCCAACGACATTTGCCAATGACAACGGCATTGTTGGGGCGCAGAACCTGGATGCTTAGGCATAGTACCATACAGGTAAATCCAGCACCATTTGCATGTTTGGTCACTTGCTCACCATAGACAATGTGACCCAGCGTACCTTATGGCTTGGCTGGGTCACAATGTCTCCGAAGAGCAAGTGACGGAACACGCAACTGGTGTTGGCCGTACCTGTATGGCTGCTGCTGTGATGTCCATGAACAGGTTTGTTTACTGTTGACTCTACTGCCGTGCTGTTGTCAGCAGCTCTTTGAGAGACAGAAACAACTTCTTTCTTGAGACAATGCTCATTCATAGCCCACAAATGAGCTCAGAACAACCTAGGGATTAGTATCAGGAGTTCCAACTGCTGGAAAGCTATACCAACGGTCAGAGACCTGTAACAAGTCCCACCAGAGATGTTCACATTTGCTGGTCTCCTACTTTTGGAAAGCTATACCAATGGTCAGATACCTATGACAAGTCCCACCAGAGGATGTGCATATCTGCTGTTCTCACCTCTGAGGGTGGCGCTCTGCTGTCCATGAAGTCCAGCGACATCAGGTCTGCCGCTTTGCTGATCAGCTCAGGCTGAGCCTCCACCTTGTCAGCCAGCTCACGTAGGCCTGCTGCCACCTGCTGGGCTAGGTTCTGCCCTGACGCATCATCTCCTTGGGGTGGGGTGGCCGGTGCAGCTGGACGTTTTCTGAGGTCCCTCATCTTATCTGCCTGTGCAAAAAGTTGCAATACAGTGAGAGATAACCACAGCACAGTGAGACGTAACACTGCAACAGTTTCAGGGGACGAACACAGCACAGTGAAACGCAGCACTGCAACAGTTTCAGGGGATAACCACAGCACGGTGAGACGTAACACTATAACAGTGTCAGGGCTTAACCACAGCACAGTGAGACGTAACACTGCGACGGTTCCAGGGGATCCGAACTGTGGACCCAACTGCAGGCAGGCAGAAGGTGAGATGTATGCATCACAGCACAGATTGCTTGCAGGCAGCTTGAGGTGCTGTCAGTGGGCTGTGTCCTGCAGATGTGCGCTGAGTCCTGCGACAGGTCATGCAATCAAGATTGGCCAAGATTGACGCTGTCAATTTTGTGGCTTTGAGTTCTTGCTGCTGACTGATACAACATGCTTTGCAGACCAGGGTCGTCTGGAATGCAGTTCAGTAACAACAGTTGATGACAAGCTGCAAGTCCACCGCATGCACAGCTTGTTGTACATGCAATGATACCTGTACTGACAGACATTCAAGCACAATTGCACATGGGATCAGCATCAGGGCATGACATTGCTGTACATTGAGAATCATTGATATGTGGAAGATTCAGAAAGACAATCATGCAATGTTGCCATTACAGGAGGATCTGGAAGCTGACCTGGTAGCCATGTGAGTACAGGAAGCCAGGTGGCAGTCCCCTCCTTAGCGACAGTGGCAGGCATAGCGGCTCCTCTTGCCCCTGCATGGCGCTGTGCAGCACAGCCTGGGCTAGAGTGCCAACAGAGTGGTTCTGGTAGGTGGAGATGGTGAGGTGGGTGGATGCAGCTTGCTGGGCCACTGCTTGGTGTACAGTGCCTCGTGGCATGTACAGCACATCTCCCACCTGCCAAGCAGCACATACCAATTACATTCAACCTGATTGGCTGCTCATTGAATTGACGCCAAAAGGTGGAGTCTCTTCTTTTCTTTTCTTTTCTTTTCTTTTCTTTCCTTTCCTTTCCTTTCCTTTCCTTCCCTTCCCTTCCCTTCCCTTCCCTTTCCTTTCTTTTCTTCATTCAAGCACTCTTTGAAGACCTGTCTGTTCCCAGCAGCAGGAGCAGCATGTATTGAAATTTATTCAATCACTCGTTGGACACTTGTCCCTTCCCAGCGTCAGGTATGCACAGTCCTCCAGAGTAGATTGCTGTGTGAGGTCCCATTTTGGCACACCGCATACTGAGAGTAGTATGAAGGCATGTACTTGACATGTGCATTGAGGAATCATTGCATAAGGTGATATAAGGGGATGGTCAGACACAACACATCAGCCTGGTTGCAACAGGTGTTTTGGCGCAACTGATGACAAATCCGCCACGCTGAGGTTGTGAAGATCTGACGACCGTCCAAGACGTCGGGCACATGTTTCAGACGTGGCAACAGTGGTACAAGATCAATGAGCAATGAGCATTGAGCAATGAGCATTGATCTCGTACCACTCTTGCGACGTCTGAAACATGTGCCTGACGTCTTGGACGGTCGTCAGATCTTCACAACTTCAGCGTGGCGGGTTTGTCATTAGTTGCACCAAAACACGTGTTGCAACCAGGCTGATGTGTTATGTATCAGCTGTGTGGACTGCTGCAAAATGAGTGGTACTGTGTAGAAATCCTGGACCTGACCAGCAAGACTTTGCATTCCAAAATGCAGGACAACAGTGGAAATGCTGACATGTGCGAGCTGATGCAATGTAACATTGTTACCTGGAGCGTTACATCCATGATAGGGTCTCGTAGGGTATCCTCTGGCAGATCTCCACTGGGCTGTGCAGGGAGGGCAAAACCCTTCCTAGGGTTGTACAGCCGCCACCTCTTGCTGCCCTCTGTCTGACAAACAAAGATGTCCACATCATCATGGTGAGGTGCCAAACCCTGAAGGCCACAGTCAATTTGGGAAGTCAGAGTGGACACAGCCCTATGAACAACATGCTGAGCTGGCCAATGTGCTCACAGTATTGCAGATGGGATTTTCCCCAATCAAATGCAATTGCACCCCTTGTGGCTGCTACTCTTGTTGGGCCCTGATGAGAAGGTTTTGTGTCTTGATGGGTCTTCAGACAGCAAGTGACGAGATTATACAGACCAGAACAACAGCTCAAGACTTGACAGGTCAGAGGCAGAATCTGACAGGGCACGCTGCATGGCACAAGGCAGCTAGACAGAGGGCAGGGGTAAAATTCAGGGGCAAGTGCAAGTCCAAAGGCGAGTACACGTGCAAGGGCGACTGAAAGTTCAAAGGCAAGTGCAGATTCAAGGGCGAATGCAAGTTTAGGTAGAGAAGGGATTGTACTGACCTGTGTGCCAGGTGGGGTGAGGTATGCATTGATCCCAACAAGGCACCCCAGACGCTGCTCAAGCCCACTACACACCTCTGCCAGGTCATTTTGAAAGCGCTGGGGTTGGTGGACTTGTATCGTGCAGCCATCCTTGTACAGGCCCCACACTGTTTTGCTGTCTGCCACCTGTATGCAACAAAGGAAGCACTGCTGATGAGGTGCACAGATGTCAGCACATGGAATGCAGGTGGGTTGTGGGGTGGGCTACAAGAGAATAGGAATGATAGCGCAGACCAAATGCAGCTATGCTGGCCAGTTGACTTTGTCGCTTGATGTGGACTTGATGCATATACGTTGAATAAATAGAAAGGAGCAGAACATTGGCCGGATGGCTGCTATACATCAGGATGAAGAAGACAAGGACTAGTTGCAGATACCTGTGCATTTGGAGTTTCTCGCTTGCCACCCACATACCTAGCTGCGTTCAGGTCCCTACCAAACTCCAAAGGATCTGCAGGTAGATCACGGTGTCTCAGCATGATTCAGCTTCCCTCAAGAGCTAAGGCTTTCAATTCCAATAGTGATTTGCTGCTCACACCACACGCGGAGCATGGCTTAAGTGTTGCCTTCTTACCATGTTTCTCGAGCTTCTTGACCACTTTCCGAAAGGTGGAGGTGTCGAACAGGGCGGCCAGCAGCTCTGTTCTCGCGCTGACGGGCTTGAACACCTCAGGTCTATTCTCCCAGGCTGAACTATGGCACAACTGCAAGACACAATATGCTGTGTAGAGGCACCTCGGTTGGAGTCTGTGGCGGCTGGCTCGCAATCACAGCTTCAAGATTGTCGCTGAAAGGTTTACCTACCTCGTTTGGTATCAGAACATCAATAATTTGCGCTGCTTTGGTGGCAACATTTAGCTGGGTAGCGTCACATGCTTTGCGCTTCTTGGACGCCTGAGATGTGGCCGGAGGCATGTTTGACTAATTGCCCCTCACGACGTGAGGATGATGTCGCCTGTTGTGCTGCTGCGGCGTTGCTCGCCGCTGTTTCTGAACATACAGCTAGGAGATCAAACGGCGCCGATGTTTCGGGCTGCATTTTGCGTTCCACAGCTGTTGACTTTGAATGGAATCTGACATTCCCCGCGAGATCTTCGATCATGGCACCTGAACAGAGAGCATGAACAGGCAATCCTGCTGCTGATACACAATGGGGAATGCTTTTGGATGGGTTCCAGCTCAGTACCCAACCCCAGATGCAGCAGGAAGCGTAGCCGAATACAAATTGGCTGAGGCCGCACACGCACTGCAGCAGCTTCCGCTGGACGGTCTCTTGCTGCCGTTGCGATTGACGCAAGCACAGGTGTATATTTCATACAGTGCTCTACAAACGCTGTGCGTCCCCAGCAGACGCGGCGCGCTTCTGAAGACTCTAGTTGACACCCCTGACACGATCCTGCCTGCCTGCTGCAAACTATATACAGCTTTGAGACATGAGGCAGTCTCACCAACAGATCCAGCATTACCTACCAGCAAAGATGGAAGCCACGATGTCATCTTGGATCATTTGACAGAACTTCAGCAGGCAGCGACATCAACCAAGGCACAGCTAGACGACTTGAAAGCCTTCTTGCAGCAGCATCTTGCGGTTCAAGTCACAGCAGCTCATGAGCAGGTATGCGGCTCACTGAGGCTGATAATTGGCGCGTTTTCTTTTTCTGAGCACTCTGTGCAATGTGCTGACATTATCCACCCAAACCTGCATAAGGCATTCAGATCACAAACAGGAATCTCACATGAGTGTCTCTGCATCTAAGCCTCATCACCCTTGTCAGTCCAGCCAGCCTAATCACAGTAGTGATCGTTACAGGGTGCTCATGCCAGCCTGCCAGTAGAAAAGAGCAGCACACCAGCAGGCAGTGAGCTTGTCCAGAGCTCATCAGACCCTGACCTGACAGACAGAGCTTCTCAGCGCACGCCTCTGACAAGTGTCAACCTCCAGGTGCACCAGACGCTCAGCTCACCACACCAAAAGGAAGATGAGAAGGAGAATGATCCTCAGAATGACACACCCACTGCCATCGCTGCTCAGAAGCCCACCACCGAGTGGTCTGAATCTCAGTCCAATCAGCAGGAATCCCTTCCCAGACCCTCAGCTGTGGCCACTGACAGCCCAGGGCACCCCTCAGAGGCACCAGCAGCTTCTAGCATAGCTGCTCCCATGACTCATGCCTCCTGGAAGGAAGCGTCATCACCCTCAGTGCAGTCGCCCACTCTGCACAGGTCCAACAGCACTACAAGCCTCTCAAGCATCGGCAGTGCAATTGCTGGGATCCAAAACCCAGCCGCAAGATACACGCCACGCTATGCAGCAACATATGAGGAGCACTTGACGCGCTGCCAAGGTCTGGGACTGTCTGTGCTGCTGCACCCTCACAAGAAGGTTTCAGGCAATGACGGCACCAAGAGCAGAGCAAAGCAGTTGATTTTGTAGGTGGCCGCTGCTGAGCATCTCGAGCTGTACAGCCAGTTGTACACGCCGTGTTGAATGCTGGAGTTTTGTGTTTGCTGGGACTACACAGTATTTGTTTGGAGGTTGCTAGGTATATATGTAGATTAGAGTTTGCTAGGAATCCTGTAGATTAGAGTTTGCTAGGAATCCTGTAGATTAGAGTTTGCTATAGATGTCTATACCTCTGTACACTCTCTTAGCTTTTGCGATCTGCATCACTAGGGCGCATCTGTGTTTGTGATACATATCTGATTGCATCCATCCGGCCAGCTTCCAGATTACCCCTTAGGACAACGTCCATGTATCCATGTTCAGGAGTTGATGCCAAAAAACCCTTAGACAGACATTATCCTAGATCCACAAGGCCATAGGCGGCCAAGTGTCATTGTGTTTGCATCTCTGCAAAGCTAAATGAACCACAGTGTGAGACAACTGCAACAGTACAAGCTGTAAAGTGTGCTTGGTAGCATTATTTTGACAGACTCAGTGAGTGTTTTGATACCCAACCAGACTGTTATGACTTGTAGCGAAGAGCAAAGCTCGTACAGATTGTGACTCAACACCTTTTGAGTTGATGCAGCAGGCTTGGTCACCTTCGGGGCTGTACATGCTGGAAGCACATCTATCTGATCCAGCTGCAGTATCACCAGCTGGTAGCACAGAAACATTGTTCTTCAGACTTACAGTATTTGCTGCTGTGAATCAACAAGATGATGCCCATCAAAGGTTTTGGGACACAAAAGAAGGGGAAAAAGCAAGCCTTGCAACTGGCTGTGTCTTCAAGCATTGTGGCAGACAGCTACATGCTCTACAATGGGGAGAACACCTGAGTTGCATACTTCATTGTCTGTCATTCATGAGCAGTCTGTTTGTTTGCAGAAGCTGTCTACAACAGGTGCTACGCCTCCTGAAAAAGCTTGGGAATACGCCACATCAGCACTTGATACATTGGCACGCAAAATCGGCTGCAGATGCACGCTTTCTATAAGCAACTACTAACTAGCCCAGTGTAACAACAGGGTCAGCACTGACGCTATGCACCTGCAAAGACAAGTCACTCCAGAGGAAGTACAAGGGAGGCATCAAGCTGAAGCCAGAAAAGGTATACCAGCAAATACACACAACATAACATCAATATATACACACAATATGTACACCCATATACAAAAGCAATTGCCAAGACAGAAGCTGTGTCAAGCACTTCCCTTGCTTGTCTGTTTTGAGCCAAACAGACCCAAGTAGACAAGCACCTGCAGCAGCCTACCCAGCAGGAAATACACAACCAGGGTCATGTGGTGTGCAAAGCCCTGCCGGTGCCACCTGGCAATATTAGCGCTGCCCTCTTGTACAGCTGCAGTGCATCTAGGTGCTGACTCAGCATCATATGCTGCAATGGCCTCTTCAAGGGTTAGGTGATGAGGGCTGGTGAGCTGCAGAGCCAGCTGCCAAGCATCCACAAACGCCATGTTTGCACCATTGCCTGTGCATACATGTGTACTCTGGGGGGGCCTGAGTGCAGTCAGGACCTCATGAGTGATGTCACAAGCCTCCATTGAGGCAACTCGACGTGAACAGCCCAATGCTTCACAGTGCATAGCCTATGACACTATGTGCAGCAAGCAGTGAATGTGGCCAGACATGCACAATCGTGTCACGGGCCCAGCTAGTGGTCCAAGCCTTGGACAGCTGTGTATGTATGCATGTATATGCATGCATGTGTAAACGCCTGCGATATGGTATGCCATGGCATGTACATATGGCGCTCATACAAGGCTTATGCTCACTGCATGGCGGTGCCTATGCTGTTGCTCTTGTACAAGGCCTGATCATGACCAGAGTACATTGGCAAGTGTATGCCATGCACCCCATCTCCATAATGGACATGTGACAACATGCAGACAAGAAATGAAAGACATTCAGAGCTGCTTACTATTCCAATAGCAGAGCAGAATGCAGCACAGGCCGGCATGACCAGACGATATCCAGAGTATTGGTTTTGGCAGAGCCAAGCAATCAAAGTAACTATCTCATGATGGATGTAGACAACAAGTGTGTCACCAGAGCTAGAGCAAGCAACCCACTGTAGGGCAAAAAGAGGCAAACAGCAGTGAGAATGGCAGAATACTTGACAAGGGCAGCATGAAGTACCTGAGCTGTAATATGGGTACAAGCATGAAAGCTGCAATTCTGCTGACAGGTCGTAAACAGCATGCACAGATGCTGCTGACAGTCAGGACTTGCAGAAACTGCAATGCAGTGTTAGTGCAGTGTCAATGACGATGATCATACAAAGACGATATGATCACCATGGAAAGTCAACCAGGTTGGTATAAGTGATCAATACCTGAAAAGGGCGTCATAGCGTGCAGAGCGTCTCCAACGCAAATGATGGGTGCAGAATTCTGGTGCGGCAGCTTCTCCATAGGATTGCTAACCCAGATTTTGCTTTTGTCAGTGTGCGCCCACAGTGTCGGCCAGGGCTCTGCAACAGTTGCTGCCTTCTTGAGGATCATAGCATGCACCTCCTGTACAACATGGAGCAAGGGTTAGGGTCAAGTGTTGTCACCAGTACAGCATTTCAGTTAACTGCTGTCGTGCTTGTTGCGACAGCAGCTCCCTACCAGATACAGAATTGTTCAAAGATGTGATGCATCCTTTCTGCCATCCTCTTGGCAGCGATGCAAGCTCAGCATGCTCAGCATGGCAGCAGAGCAAGATCAGCATGGCAGCAATGCAAGCTCAGCATGGCAGCAGTGTGAGCTCAGCATGCTCAGCATGGCAGCAGTGCAGGCTCAGCATGCTCAGCATGGCAGTCGTCAGCTTGAGACTGTGCATCTCAGCACGGCACGACATGGCAATCGGCACAGTATGTCTGCAAGCATGACATAGACGCTAGCAGAATGGAATGTTTGAAGAATGCTGGAAATGATGGAATGTTAGAAGAAGAAGATTATTGGAAATGATGGAATCTTAGAAGAATATCGGAAATGCTGAAGTGTTACAAGCAGACAGAACAAGCAGAGGAAGCAGCAGCAGGAGATCAAAGATGAAATCAGAATCTGCCATCCAAACCTTGGACCTTGGACCGTTGTGTTTTATAAAGAGCCACAAAAGGCTTGCAAAGTTCGAATCATGATTTGACGGTTGTCCAGGGTCATAATTTGACGGTTTGACGGTTGTCCTGGGTCATAGTTTGACGGTTTGACGGTTGTCCTGGGTCATAATGTGACGGTTGTCCAAAGCCTGTCAATATACCTGGGCAGTGGTTGGGTCTTGCAGTTTGGTATTGAGCTCAGCCGCAAGGCTTTGTGGGGCATGCCACGATATGTGCCAGCTCACAGTGTGCTTCTCATAGCTGCTGAGGAACATGGTTACACCATTGGGTGCAAGCAGCATGACCTGACTGTGTAGGATCTCCTGTGGCAGGGGGTCTAGCCTGTCTGTGCGTCCCTGCATGCAATACTTTTCATGATAATACTGCATTCATGATAGTACTGCAGAGTAAGTATTGTAGTAATCATGATTTTGCCTGGCTTTGCATTAGGAGTGTTGTGACAGAAGGCCAAGCAACCAGGGAAAAATCAACATGTGTGTGGCGGCCAATTGCTGTGATTGACATCTAGCTGTTGCGTGTGCTTTGTCATTAAGAGCTTGGTTTGGGGTACAAGTGTCCAGTTGATGGGGGTGTGAGAGGGGTCTGAGAGGGAAGCAATGCAAAGGTGGCATTCATTCATTCATTCATGTGTCCATGCAATTCAGTGAGTCATGCTGAGGCACCAAACTTGCACATGATTTTGTCACAACTCAAACATGCAGCCGAGCTTGAGTGTCAGACACATACCGCAATTGTGACAATGCCAGCGTAGTAGGGCTTGGCATCAGGCAGCAAGGCTGATCTGATTTTGCTGTTGACGCCATCAGCTACCACTAGTATGTCACAAGTGTGTTGCTCACCATCCTGCAAAACAAAAGAAAAAGATAAGCCTACAGGCATGCAGGAAAACACGCGCAGGGTTGTCACAACTTTTCTTGACTGCTGTCAGCTCAGGAGCATGCATGAGCAACCTTTGGCGCAAGGGAACATGCAGAATATATGACTGCAGTGACATCCTGATAAAGCTAGCACTATAGCTTTTAGATTTGTTTGTTTCAGTTTATGGTTTCCTTTCTCCTTTTCCTTTTCTTTGATGAATAAAAGTTTACACCATATTTGACACAGTACATTCACAGGTACAGCCCAGAAACATGTACAAAAGCCCCAAGGAAGCACCTGGAAAGCAAGCCTGACATGCTGCTGCTGTGAGGCGCTGTCTGTGAGCACTGTGGCATCTGTGCACACCTTGCCAAAGCTGAGCTGCTGCCCTGTTTGCTGAAAGTGCTGCAGCAGCGTCCGCTGCAGGTTGGAGCGTGTGATGCGCAGTCTACCAACTGGTAGACCTGGCGGCTGCAGAGGCACCAGTTTTGTGCTCAGCAACTGCGTGGAGCCCCTAGTGCAGGTGGAATGCATAGTACGCACGCAAGATGAAGTTTGAGAGCAGGTTGTCATTGGGGGGGAAGCAGGCACTGTGCTACAAATGAGTCATACTGAGTAATGGGCAGCGCTGACGACTGCCTGGGGAGTGCTGTACCAAGTAACACATCAGATAGTTGATAGCTTGATAGCCTGATAGCTTGATAGCCCGATAGCTTGATACTACTAACAAGCCACACTTGTATAGCAGGCATATGGCAAATGCTTGTGAGTGACATGTCAAACAGGATAAAGGAGGAAGTGAGGGGACCAAAGCATACAATGGAATCTGGGACGCTGAAGAGTGTCTGGAAGCTAGGTGAGGCAAAGGTGATGGCTCTAGCCGGCTCCTGGTGGTGCAGCAGCTCATCCAGCACACCCAAGCCATGCAGCACCTGCCATGGACACATGTCATTGATGAACAGGATAACACCTAGGCATTGTAAGTGCTTTCACAGAACTCACAGCTGTCAGGCACAAAGTCGCCTGCTGATGCCTGATTGAATGTGAAGCGGCCCAAGATAAGCCAGCTGGAGTGGGGCAGTATGACCTTAGCCACAGAGTTGCAAGAAGCTGGCTTATTTTATGTAATGTAGGCTTAAGGTGCTGACATTGAGCAGCTTGAGGCGCCTCACTGTGACACAGGAGAAGATCAAGGTTATCAACCAGGGGATTGTTGGTGAGATGCAGAATTGGCAGGGCAAGCTAGCAGAGGGTGGTCCCACTGCCTGCCAGACAAATGCGACCTGGCTTGACATGACTGCAGCAGCTCAAAGCCCTAGCTCAAATACGTTCTGTCCATTACTCGTGACTGCAACTCAGGAACCGGTATGCTCTGAGGCAGACTTAGCACAAAGCCTTGAGGCCTTGCAGCCACAGGCCGTGACAAGCTCAGACGAAGCTTTTACCGGTTGCAAACTTCAATGGGTACGTGATGTACCTGTAGGCCACCAGATTCGCTGCGAACGCCGAGGGAGTACCCAAAGCCTGCTCGAGCATCTGGACTTGAGTCTCTTTCAAAAACGTGTATGTGGGGCAGCGGATGTACTTGATGTTCCTTGCAAAATTTCAGCAAGGCAAGCGCAAAAGCTAGTCCGCCCAGGCCTGCTCCGGCAACCGCGATGTTCTTGCCTGCTTACACAGATAACAGTGACAACGGAGCTGTCAACCTATAGGTGCAGGGAACTACAAAAACTGATGGGGCGCAGTTGCTACGTGTTTCGAAGATTTCAACACGCCTTCAGACATAGAAGTACCAACAAAGGCATGCTGCGGGCAAGATCCAGACTGCAGCTTCTCAGCAACACGGATCAACAAGCGCCTGTCGAGCTGCCAGGTGGCATACCTGCTACCAGGTGACCGCTGTATATGTCCAAATTCGCCATTTTGAACAGTCAGCGCTGCTTTCAAGCCGATTCGGCTGCCGCTTCTCGCAAGTCTTCCGGAGCTCGACTGCATTGGTCAACGATGCATGCTTTACGTAATGTAACGCCTGCAAATTACTCATAGAATGCACAAAAGTTTTGTGACAAAACGCCATGCAACTGCCCCAAGACAGTAAACGTAAAGGTTGCAAAAGCAGTGAGCCCTGCTCATGCTCAGAAAGATATTATTGTTACCCGAGACATCTAATGACTGTGTAACTTTTGATGGCTGTGTACAATGTCATGAGCACATTCATGCCATGACTGTTCCACCTGCTGTGTACTCATACCGTTATCACGCAAGTCTTCTTACGCAAAACAGTGTAAAGTAGTGCCCAACGGGGCTACAAGACGATGTCATGCTGTTGGAACTATTTTGTATGTGCAGGCGACAGGCTGGCAGCCTGTTGGCTTGCAAGCATGGCAGTGCTTGCACCTGCCTAGCCAGGTCAGTCACAAAGTGAAACAGCTGCCACGTGCACAGTCAAAGCTTGGTGGTTGTGCTTTGGCATATATATATATTTGCGTGACTGACTACTGACCTTAGGGTTTGTGCTGTGTTATGTAAGAGTATGCACATAAGCAGGTAGGGTAAGTGTGTGACATAATGGCCCTTTTTAGTAAGCAATGTTTTAAAGTTTGAAATTAGGGTGCCCATCTGTCCATCAAAAACATCCTAAATAGCAGGCTAATTCCATGGGTTAGTAATGTACCATGCTATTTAGGACCCCAAATGGCTAATTCACTACTTTCGCTGTAGTTAATTCCCTTTTACTAATGTACCACTACTCTAAAAAAGTCTTAGAAAAGTATAGCATAGTGGAATAGGGAATCTCAAGATTTTGTCTGGCTGACCAGTGGATTGCGACGGACACACACACGCACTACCCCCTGCTTCCCCTTAAATGTTGCGCACCCTAGTGAGATCCCAGAATTATAACAGATAACCTGCAGATCATGACTCAACTCTGACATAATCCAGAAATTTTCAGAAGCTTCTTCTGCAGCCCTAGGGCTGCAGAACTCTGCACATAGACTATTCTTCTTCTGCATGCAGACCCTCCAGTAGTCTGGGGTAGAACCTACAGTGATCTAGGCCTGAGTTGCAGATAATCTGAGCCTGATCCTGCAGTGATCTAGCCTAGATGCTGCAGAGTCAGGGGCAGAAGTCTACAGAAATCAGTCCAGGGATTATCTGTATTATGTAAGAGTTGACTAAGGGTGACATAACTATACTTTTTTCTGTGTACAGAGTACTGCAGGTCTGTAAAACCTTGACAAAACACTGTATTTTCTGCAAATAATGGCTACGGCTGTCAAAACCCTCAACAAACACCTAAAATTAGCAGTGCGCCAGCTCGAAATAGTGCGGCACTCTGACCTTAATCCCAGACTCCACATTCGAACTCGTAGACGAAATCTACGGTTTATTGTTGTCCTTGACAGAGCCGGGATCCCCAGAGAAATGAAGGGACCAGAGATCGTTGCGGCCCTAAAGGGGATAGTAAACACGACTACGCTACGCGAACTCAGTTCAAAGGATAAAGCAGACATTCGGAGGTTGCTAGAAATCATAAACTTGTGCCTCTTCTCCAGTACTTACAACTCGAATGCCTAACACCTTCCATAATAGGTATAGCTACGTGGTGGACGATTTGAAAGATCTTGCTTTTGATCTGATCAACATAGCTGCAGACACCCAAAAAAACATTTCCGAGGTAGAAGCCGCTTTAGCACAATTTTACCTGAAGGAGATTCTCGAATCATTGATACTAGCGACCAGAATCGGGAGGCGTACATGGCCATCCCTCTCCCCACAGATGCAGTCATTGACTATCTCAGCATCACCCATAGGAACATCTACAGACTCCCCATCACCCCAGACCAGCGTTGCATAATCAAAAAGTACTTGAGGCTGATAGAGAACGAGATAGACGAGAACAGAGGCGTTCCTGGGCCTAGATCACCCAGCCAATGAGCCTGGAGTACTCCAACGCAAGATCAGCTGCCAGACAATTAGCACTCTTTTTTCTGACCCCGTTGGAGACAGAACGCTTTGACATAGCACAGATCAGAGAGCTGCGAGATTTGTTGACGATCATAGATTTTTACTTGGAGAGAAGAAGACAATACGAGACCAATAGATTGCTGAATGGTTTCGGAGATCAGTGTCAGATTCGCGATGGATACGTGGGGGATTATGTTTCAAACAATGGTTCCGGGAGGGACTACGAGTTACTTCCTGGCGAAGCAAGTGGGGAACTTGTTGAGGTCCAAGCTGATGGACCCAAATCTTGCCGTGGTGAATCAAGTGGCATGCAGTGCGGCTAACGATCGTGGGTTGTTCAACCTTTACGTGAAATTCGATTGGGCACCTAACCCTTATGTTGCTGTCAAGTTCCTCAGCATCTGCTGCTTAGAGTTGAACGGATTGCATTTCGAGGTGTACGACCCTTTGAATTACATGGCTTACGTTAAATTGCCTTTCGAGATAAAAGAAGCTGACTTGGACAATGCATTGCTGTTGATCAGGCAAAACATTCCCAAGCTTATTTCTAGGGTCAGCGAAGGCATGGATCTTTACATAGAAGAAATGTAATCAAGGCCCTTGCAGATAAGGAAACAAAGACTTGTACACCACGTCAGACTTGTAACGAGACAGGTTATTTTGGTAAACTTGTTTTGCCAATGCTGCATTATCTGCTAATCGCTGCTTAGCATCTGCAGGGTCATCCTCGGATGTGTCACTGTCGCTGCTAGTGTAATGCTTCTTCTTCTTTTTTGCATGGCGCTTGCCCTTCTTCTTCTTCACAGGGCTAGGGCTAGGCTCGCTCTCGCTGTTTGTCATTTCTGTGTCGCTTGCTTCTTTGACCGGTGAGGGTCCCTTCTGGAATCTTGCAAACTCCTTCTCCTGTTCAGCTTTGGCTTGACTTTTGGCGAGCTTGCTCTGTCTGGCTTTTTCCCTCGCCCTTGCCAGTGATGCCTTTGGGCGCTAGACAGCTGCTTCTTGGCAGGTGGCAGGTCTGGCTTCTCGGGGGTCTTGATGGGGCTATCCACCTTAGGGCTAGGCGGATCCATGCTAGCATCGTGACTGTTGATTGTCATAGTTGCAGAACCTGCAGAAGGCCTACAGTATTGCTGCAGAAAAAGTTACTTCTGTACAATTTCTGTAGTAGTTGTGAGGTATGTCTATCGTCAGCTCGTCTTACAGTAGCGGGCTTGGAGGAAACTACTACGGGTTCAGCAACCTTCCCTCGTCTTTTTCTGTAGGGACACCAGGATCTTATCTCACTTATTCAGCAACTCCTTCGGTAGCTATACCCCTGACTTAGCCAACACAGGTGTCAGCATGTCTGGCTACACACAACTTCCGTCTGATTGGCAGCTGTCAGCGGCGTCACGCAGATTTTGAATAAACCTACATTATCAACGGTCGGTGCTACCGGTGAGTATACTGACATTCTGGGGCTGCCGTTGATAAGCACATGTGGCCACTCTGGGTTGTATTCTGACCTGATAGGTCAACCTGTCATAAGCACAGTAGGTCACACTGGGAACTACACAGACCTGCTAGGTCAACCTGTCATAAGCACAGTAGGTCATTCGGGACTATACTCAGACCTACTAGGTCAACCGGCTTTCAGCACGGTAGGCCACTCTGGACTATACTCTGATCTAGTGGGGGCTCCTGCTTTGACTCCTGTGGCGACAGCTGGAGCGTACGCTTCTTTGTATGGATTGCCGATCATTTCTACCATCGGACATACTGGAAAATACAGTGACGTAATCGGGGCACCCGTGTTGGGTACAGTTGCAACATCCAACAATTACGGAGACCTCAACAACCTCCCTGCTTTGGCTCCTGTGGCGACAGCTGGCACTTACAGTTCGTTGACAGGACAGCCTAATCTGGCACCTGTGGCCACGGCTGCGACATACGCGAGTCTCACAGGTCAGCCTAACCTATCGCCAGTTGCCACGGCTGGGACTTACGCGAGTTTGACAGGGCAACCTAATTTGGCTACTGTTCCCACATCAGGCAAGTACACAGACTTGACCAACACGCCTACTCTAGCTCCAGTTGCAACAGCTGGCACTTACGCAAGTCTGACAGGCCAACCTAACCTAGCTACCGTTGCAACATCTGGGAAGTACACAGATCTGACAAACACACCTGCTTTAGCGACAGTTGCCACATCAGGCAAGTACACGGACTTGACCAACACACCCGCGTTGGCACCGGTGGCTACAGCTGGCACTTACGCAAGTCTGACATGTCAACCTGTACTGGCAACAGTGGCCACATCAGGAAAGTACACGGACCTCACAAACACGCCTGCTTTGGCTCCAGTTGCTACAGCTGGCACTTATGCAAGTTTGACAGGTCAGCCTACCCAACTTTCTCAATTCACGAATAACATCAATACTGTAGTAAAAGGGTACGGCCGTTGCTGTCATGGGAATTACAGAGCCCATATGTGCATCCCAGACGTTACAACTACTCCCCCCTCAAAGCACGCTCGTCCTCGAGCGTTCACACCGAACTCAACTCAACTGGAGAATGTTTGATTGGGAGAAATACACTTTCACCGCGCAGCGGAAAGTCGGGATCGAACTGGCGACCTAAGAACTTCTCAGGTCCGGAGCGCCAACCGGCAAGGTTAAGCGAAATCCGAAACCAATTGTAGTAAAAGGGTACGGCCGTTGCTGCCATGGGAATTACAGAGCCCATAGCTGCATCCCAGACGTTACAACTACCTTCACCACACTGACAATACCAGGAACACTGAATGTCAGCGGAACTTCCACACTAGCGGCCACGAACATGACAAGCAATGCAATTTCCGGAAATGAAACCATCACCGGCAACCTTTCAGTGGCTGGAACAACCAATTTAGCAGCCACGACCATCAGCGGCCTTACTCTGACAGTACCTGTCACAAGAACACCTTTGAACGGTGTCTACAACAACTCCACGGCTGTCACTAACAGCAAAATAATCTATCTTAAGGGCACCACAACTCAAGGTCAGGTCACCTTTTATCCAACCACGACAGCCGCCTCCGGTGGACCTGCCATCTTCAATACACTATTGAACGTGCAAGCAAATGCTGTTCTAGCTACGACCAGTGGTGGGTCTTGCCCTTGCACCAGCATCTACTCTGCTAGTACCACATCGGTGGTGATCAACTGCGTGGTTACACTCGAGCAGGTGCTGCGAGCTCAGCGTTGCACAGCTATCGGAATCAACTGTGTCCATTGGAACAATGGCTACGAACTCTCTAAACTGGCAGCAGAGCATCACTCCGTTCCAACCCTTTGTTGAGCACTTGCTGGACTCTTCAAAACAGTGCAAACAACGATTTGGCAGGTTCGACAAGGCCCTGGTACAGAATCGCTTGTTGCAAGCAAGTCGTCTACCACAGCAACCTGTCAGCTCCCTTGTACATATCAACGACTTGATCAGCTCCTGCAATCTGCCAGCGATTGAGCCTGCAAAGCTTCAAGAAGCTTTGAGATGCTGGCAGCAGCAAGGGAGCCAGGTGCAAACAGCAAAAAAGAAGAGACACAGGCATGGTGCTGCTGAGCACAGCTACGATGGACTTGCTACTGTTTACTTGGACAATGCTCATTTCAATGTGGTGAGCTTTGAGATGTGCGCTGCATATGCTGTGCTGCTGAAAACAAACATGCTGCATAAATTGGGTGACCAGCTGACACGCAATGTCGCACAAATGAGTATGTGTTCTGTTGTCTGCATTACGCACTGATGGCAATCATATATATCATGCAAGCAATTCTGTTTTGGTCGTCCTGTGCAGTTGCTTGTCAGCCAATGGTTCTCACTGTCATAATACACATTGCCAAAGTCACAGGTTTTGAGGAGCTGCATCTGAATATGCTGTGCCTGTTCAGGCAATAACACCGCAGGCAAGCAGTGAGCCATTCAGCAATCAGCAGTTAGGTGTGCAGGCTCGACAGCAGCAGGTAAGGACAACATCATTGTTTTTCATGGGTGTCAGCATGTACTCTTGTTTAGGTTGCTGTCACAGCATTTGGCGGCGCAAGGGAAGCACACTGGAAATCAGTCACGCCTGTGCAGTCTTCCTGCCTTTTACTAGCATGCAGCTGTTGACACACATCAAGGCATGTTCTGCAGTAAGACTACAAGCTGTCATTGACTTTGCTGCACGTAACCTCCATAAGTTCTGGATCAAAGAGTTGCCTTGCATTTCCTAGCTACTTTCGCAAAGTGGCTCATGGTTGACCATAACAGGCCCATTTCCTGAAATGTGCAAAAAAGCAACCCTTTGCTGCAAACCTGCTACATGTTTTGTGCTCAATCAAGTGCTGTGTGCGCATTTTGCCCTGTTTGCAGGGGTGCAGTTGACATTGCTATAGATCTGATCAGTTTGCAGTCTCTATGCCTACCTCAGATCAAGTATGTAGCTGTGTGCATTGGCAATGGCAGCTTCATGTCAGCCTTTTACAAGATCCTTTCAGAAGGCACTTTTGATGATGATCATGATACGTTCGCACATCTAGTCTTTCTGGCGTTTTAGACATCAACTTTGCTGATTTGTGTTTTGCAGGCCGAAGGCTCATCTACACATGCACCAACATTGCAGGCTGGCAGCGCCAGAGCAGCTGGTGTCCTCTATGCATGGCACAGGCTTATTGTCCTCCACGACCCCACCACTCCTGGTCGCTGATGTGCCCTGTTCCACTTTCCACCCAATACCTTTGGTGCCTATACATCACAACTGGAGCAGCTGGAGTACTGTTGGGCAAGTTGGTTCCCTGCACATCTGACAAACGTCCAATTGTATTGACATTGTGCGCCAAAGCTGCACAAAGATGAATTTTCTGGCATCAGTCCCAGGCCAGCCAGTGGTGTGGTATACGATGTAGTGCAATGTGCAACTGCACAATAGATGGAGTAAAATATCTGTATATGTGACGCCTACATCAGTAGCGTTGACCGCACCGAGTAGTTGTATCTGTCAACAACCCTGCCATCAGGTCCCAGCATTGCATGGTATTAAGGTAATATGTCCTTAGGATGCAGGGTGACATCCAAGAAGTATATCAAAAGACAGGTTGTTCAATTGTTGCATAAAATTGTAGTATACTACACACAGCCAATGTTGACTGGAGCTTTTGTGCCGGAGTCAGGCAGTTATTGCATTTGCTATGAACGCATGATGACACGCAAAAGACTTTTGCGTTTTAAATTTTGAAGTAAACCTAATTTGCACTACTTGTTCAGGTACTACTGGTCCTGATCAGTGCTAGGCAAACGTCTTTGATTGAACTTGGTGATACTGAATGACACCAGTGCAATAAGTTGCTAGTTGTACAGTTGCAACGTAGCCCAAAGACTGCACACCTGTTGTTAGGCTTATGACCAAGGTGTTGGCAGCTCCTTGCAGCCCAGGACATATATATAGAGCAAGTTTGCTGAAACATCAGCCTGCCAAACATGCACGCACCTTGTCAATACAGTAACAATGAGACACAGAACACTTGAAGGTGCTTCTGTCAACTATCATACAGCCTGACTGTGGAACATGAACATGCCATAAAGCAGGGTATTTAACACATATGATCACCCTAGACAGCATGATCTCTTGTGCTGATAATATCTACGCATGCTGGGATCATGACATTGTAGGTGTTGTTTGTCTGCAGGCAGCCAAGACACAGTGCTAACAAGCAGCACAACTGCAACTCTGAACCAGTTATACTTGCCTTCCCTCTGGCGCCACATCCTGCAGTTTCTACCAATATGTCGCATAGGAATTGTACAACAAATACTGCTCAATGCACTCAAAGGCCTTAATTTGCTCTTTGCTGGGTAACCTGCCACCAATCTTCTGTCCCAACAGCTCTGTCCTCAGCTCAGCAAAGTCAGCCTGATCAATTTCCATATCTGCTGGAGGGGGGTACTTGTCGAAAAGGGCATCCGTGAAATAGTACTCTACAGGAAGCTGACTTGCTGACTTGATATTTGTTGCTTGTACAGCAGATCCCCCTCGAGCACACTTTGGTTGCCGGCTTGGACTAGCACTCCTTATGGCTTCTACTCGATGCATCGGAGCACACTCTGCACCACAGAACGGACACCTGCGTTTCCCGGACATGAAGTGTGGCTGTAAGATGGTCTGCAGTTCTGTCCGGTCCTGCGAGTTCAGCACAGGGTTGAGTAGCCCGACAACTCGTTGGAGGTATGAACACGAAGTATCGAGACAGGAATCTCACCGCCTGGTCACCAGACGAGCAGCTGGAGTGAACGGAAACACGGGTACTCCAGGAACGCAAGGTTGTTTGCACAAGGCCGCGTGAGACACACGAAGAAGAAGACTTGCCATGCGCTGTTGGCAGTTTTTAGGTTTAAGGTTATGACTACAAAATTTGTATTTTAAGGCCCAGATATGTTTCTCTGAAAACAGCATTGAATGAGCTGTATCATTCAAATTTGTCGCAAATTTATGTACTACCCAAACATGGTGACAATTTGCAATACTTTCCTGATGATGATTTTGTTTGTCTATGTTACTGTTTTGTCTGTTTTGTGTACTGACGAAAAACCGCAATTTAGTCAAATGGGCTAGCTGGCCCCCAATGACTGTAAAATGTGTGTGTGTGTGTGTGTGTGTGTGTGTGTGTGT